>QWCK01002370.1_pt1 | contig 23925 bp, 18 predicted proteins | sample 1972571 | NCBI WGS metagenome assembly QWCK01 (sample SAMN09866710, study PRJNA288562) | Human gut metagenome isolate term2_stool, whole genome shotgun sequencing... | isolation source: gut | host: Homo sapiens | place: USA: California | reverse complement strand
TCTGCCAAAAAGAAAACACCGATAAAGCCTGTAAAATAGGGATATATCGGTGTTATAAGAACTTATGAAAAGATAATTAGAAATTTATTTTATGTTTCATCCAAAAATAAAAATTATGATTGCAAGATTTCCAAGATTCGTTATAATAAATTCCAAATACAACAATAATTATTTTGATTTAGCAAAGGGGATTCCAATTGAAAATTTTAGTAATTGAAGACTCCGTCCTGCTTGCGGATACCATTGCAGAAGCTCTACAAAACGAAAACTATGCGGTAGATATCGCAAACGATGGACAGATCGGCTATGAGCATGCCTCAACCGGCATTTATGATATGATTATTTTAGATCTCATGCTTCCGAAAATGAACGGTTATGAAGTTCTTTCTGCTCTGCGCAGGGATGGAGACAATGTTCCGGTACTTATTCTCTCCGCAAAAACAGAACTTGATGATAAAATTCAGGGATTTACTACCGGTGCGGACGATTATATGACCAAACCATTTGAAATTCGTGAACTGCTCATGCGCATACAGGCGATCAGCAGACGCAGCCATCATCAGGATACTTCACACCCTGTCGTTGGAAATCTCTCCTACGATCCTGCTACCTGTGAAATCTGCAACACACAGACCAAAAAATCTGTCCAGGTATCCGGAAAAGAAATGCAACTGCTGGAGTTTTTTATGAATAACTGTAATCAGGTTCTCGAGAAAAACCAGATTACCACAAAAATCTGGGGATTCGATTCCAATGCAGAATACAATAATGTGGAAGTATATGTTTCTTTCCTGCGGCGGAAATTTCACCACCTGCAGGTCAATGTGACAATTCGCGCCATTCGCGGAGTCGGTTATATTATGGAGGTTTCTGATGATTGAATCTTTACAGAGAAGGATCAGTACACTTTTTATATGTTTGCTTACGGTCATCTGGCTGGTGATTTTATTCCTTTTCATCAACAATTCCTACCGGAATAATCTCAGTGACCTGCAGCAGACCATCCGTGCTGCCCTGCACTATACGACATGGGATACCTTTATCATCTCAAACGGCCAGACTTCTCCTTCCGAGCTTGACCATATCCCATACTGCCTTTTTTCCATCGATGAATCCAATGAAATGGAAATAATGTTTGATACATTTTCCGGCGTGACCGATGATTATCTTTTAAAACAGGGGAAAGCCCTTATTTCCAATCATAAAAATTATGTTTTTTTCAAGCGGTATGCTTCCGTCAACCACCTCCGCGCCAAAAAAGGACAGTATTATGTTTTGATGCTCAGCGGAGCCCCTGCTTTAAAGTCAACTTTTCCGACGATCTTCCTCTGTTTTATTCTGGCAATTCTCGGAATCATTGTATTTACCATTTCCTCCAGGGCACTCTCCCGCTGGATGGTAAAACCGATTGAAAATACCATTTTATCCGAGAAAAAATTTATTTCCAATGCCAGTCATGAGCTGAAAACCCCACTCTCCGTCATTAGTGCCAATGCCGAACTGTTATCTTCTGAAGTAGGCAGGGACAATAAACATCTGCTGTATATTCAGCAGGAAACTTCCCGGATGATCTCTCTTGTCCAGAAAATGCTTACGCTCACGCGGCTGGATGCCCCGCAGATCCAGAATACCCATGCGGTTTTCCCTGTAGATGACGCACTGCTCGACATTATCTATCCGATGGAAAGTGTTGCTTTTGAAAAACACATTGCATTTTCCATTGATATTCAGGAACAAATGAAAATGGATGGAAACGAGAGTCAGATTCAAAATCTCGCTTCCATCCTGTTAAATAATGCATTAAGCTATACCCCGGAATACGGAAGTATAGAAATTCACGCCCATATCCATAACCGTAAATTTTATTTATCCGTGGAAAATACCGGCAATCCAATTCCGGAAGAAATCCGTGACCGCCTGTTTGAACGTTTTTTCCGCGCAGACGAAGCACGCGCGGATAACGGTCATTTTGGGCTCGGTCTGTCCATTGCGCACTCTATTGTCACGAACCATTCCGGCAAAATCACCGTAGAACGGCAGGGGGACAAAAATGTATTTTCCGTTATGCTGCCTGTGACTTTCCACAAATAATTCAGCGCACCTGATTGCCCACAATGCGGTAATAAATTTTTGAAGTGATCCGGAATACCACATAATAGATAACCGCAAATGCAAGTACCGTTGTAACGAGACACCAGACAAACAACTGCCCGCTGTCCATAATCAACAGGGAAAGCACTCTGCGGATCAGTGGAAATGCCGCCACGACATGCAGTGCTGCCACCACGATCGGCAGAAAGAACACCATGCGGATCTGCGTCTCGATCGCTGACTTCACCTCGACATTGCTCATGCCCACCTGTTCCATGATCCGGTATCGCTCCTTGTCCTCGTACCCCTCCGATACCTGTTTGTAGAAAATAATCATCACTGTCACTGCCAGAAAGACGATGCCAAGGAAAATCCCAAGGAAGAAAAACCCTCCGTACAGTGCCAGCAGCTCCTTCCGGTTTACTGCCCTGCCGCGCACGCGCCTCCAGACAACGCCATATTTTTCCCCAGAGGAATAATTCTCCACGTTTCCGCTGCACGCGATCTTTTCTGTCTCCGTTCCGGTAATATTGATTCCAAGTACATTTTCATAGGCATACGCACTGACATTCTCTGTATTTGCCTCAGTGATCGCCAGTTTCTGCAACTTCTGCAGCGTCTGCATATGATCCACAACAATATAATAAACCCCGTCCATGAACGAAATAGCCCCTCCATTGCAGCGATTCTTACAGTATCCATTTTGCTGTACGGTAAACGTTTCTCCAAGAATCTGTATCTGATCTCCACGCAATGTTTTCGTAGACTGGAACCGTTTTTCCCGGTAGATAAGAATTTTTCCGGCTTCTACCTTTGGCACATCCGCCTCTGTCAGCGTGTGATCCATCCGAAGGAAATTATCTCGCGTCAGAAAATACAGGCTCGCATTTGTCGGTTTCTGCCCAATCGTAAGAGAATCTTTCTCCAACGTCATCGCAAAATTCAGATACGAATAACTCTCACTGTCCGTCACGTTTGTTCCCGTATCCTCTATAAACTGTATAATATCCGAACTCTGCTCCGATACATTTTCCTTCACCTCAGAATAGCCGGTCTGCACGTTGATCTCATACGGATAGAGCATGTTAATCTCATCATCAAGACCCGCAAACATACAGACCATGGTAGACACCATGACCATCACCATCGTCGATAAAATACAGATGCTTGCCAGCCCCGCCGCATTCTGCTTCATCCGGTACATCATCGTCGATACCGCGATAAAATGCTTTTTTTGGTAATAAAATCCATGGGTTTTCCGCAACAGCTTTAACACCGCAATACTGCCCGCCGTAAACAGCAGATATGTTCCAGCGATCACCAGAAGCACTGCCACAAAAAACAGGCTGATCACTTTCATTGGCTGCTCTGTCGTAATGGCAATTGCATATCCCGCACCAAGACATACTACTCCTAAAATTGCCATAAGCCACTTCGTTTTCGGCTCCTTTTCCCCCACACTGCTGCCCCGCAAAAGTTCCACCGGATTTGCCAGTTTCATCTGCATCAGATTGTAAAAAAGCGTCATCATATACAAAATACCAAACACCAGCACGGTATTTTTCACGGCAGACGGCGGAACGGAAAATTCGATCGTCACCTGAATCCCCAAAATCCGGTAAATCAGCATAAGTGCCAGTTTGGAAAACAAAATTCCAGTAACAATGCCTCCGGCGATCGAGACGATCGCGGTAAACACCGTTTCAATGGCAAGCACTTTTGCAATATGCCGCTTTTCCATCCCGAGAATATTGTAAATTCCCATCTCTTTTTTACGCCTTTTACTGATAAAGCTGTTTGTATAAAAAATATAGATATACGAGAAAACGCCTACCACAATCACACCAAACGCCATGATTGTTGTAATATAATAGGCTCCGCGCATTTTTTCAAGCCCGGCACTGTTGTTGATAAACATCATAATGTAAAACATAAGCACCGTGATCATTCCCGCAACCATATAAGGAACATACAGTGATTTGTTATTTTTCAGGTTGTTTTTTGCCAGCCGTACATACAGATTATTCATAGTTCTCACCACCTGTCGTCAGAACGGTCAATGTTTCCGAAATCTTTGCATACAATTGTTCATTACTCATGCTTCCGCGGTACAATTGGTGGAAAACTTCCCCGTCCTTGATAAAAAGCACCCGGTTTGCATGGCTCGCCGCCTTGGTACTGTGCGTTACCATAAGAATCGTCTGCCCCTCCTTATTAATCTGCGAAAACAGCGTCAGCAGGCTGTCGGTTGCCTTGGAGTCCAAAGCTCCTGTCGGTTCATCCGCAAGGATCAGCTCCGGCTTTGTGATGATTGCCCGCGCCACCGCCGCACGCTGTTTTTGTCCGCCGGACACCTCATACGGATACTTCTCCAGAATATCCACAATGCCAAGTTTCTGCGCAATTGGATAAAGCCACTCATTCATCTGCTTATAAGACACATTTGAGAGCACCAGCGGCAGGAAAATATTGTCCTTCAGCGAAAAATTGTCAAGCAGATGAAAATCCTGAAACACAAAGCCAAGATGCTCCCGCCGAAATGCTGCAATTTCTTTTTCCCGCACCGTTACAAGGTTTTTCCCGTTCAACAGTACTTCTCCCTCCGTCGGACGGTCAAGCGCCGCCAGAATATTCAAAAGTGTTGTCTTGCCCGATCCGGACTCGCCCATGATCGCGACATACTCGCCTTCCTCTACCGAGAACTGGATGTTTCGCAGTGCCTGCACCTGATTGCCGCCAAATCTCGTCGTATAAATTTTTTTCAGATTATGCACTTCTAAAATTGTCATGATTTTTACTCCTTATAAATCTGTCCTTTTTTCTACTGTTTTTCATAAAAATAACTCTGTCCCTTTTTTACAATTTCAGAATAGCAAAAAACCGAAATGCAAGCCATTGATTTGTCTTACATTTCGGCTTTGTATCTTACATCTGTGTAAGATACCTGTTTTTACGTCCCGAGTATCCATGTTACTTGTCTCCCATGTCAAAACACTTAATCCCAGACATCCAAATTATTTCTTTCAACTACAATTGTCACATCCGTACCTTTTCCAATTTCGGATGTGATCATAATCCCATGCCCAAGCTTTTTGGTAATCTCCCGGCACAGATAAAGTCCGATTCCCGTCGAAGTTTTATCTGCCCGTCCGTTATACCCGGTATAACCTTTTTCAAAAATCCTTGGCAGATCCTCCTTCCGGATGCCGATTCCCTGATCAGAGATCACAAACTCACAGGTATTGTCGGCTTCATTCCGGTTTATATGTATTGTAACCGCGTGATTTTCGCCGCTGTACTTAATCGCATTGGACAAAATCTGCTCCACAACAAATTCCAGCCACTTTTCATCCGAGAGCACCATCTCCCGGCATTCCTCATAGTGAATGGCAATCTTTTTACGAATCATAATCGGTGCAAACCTCCGGATCGCAGTGCTCACCACCTGATCCGCTGAAACCATCTCAAGCACCAGATCATTCATACCGGAATTCATCCGCTGGTACTGAAGTGCCATATTGATATACTGGTTAATCCAGAATAATTCCTGCTGCATGTCATACAACACACTTTTTTCCATTCCCACTGTTTCATCCGCTGTCTGTTTTTGTTCTTCCCTCTGCAAAAGCAGACGCATCGCGGAGATCGGCGTTTTGATCTGATGCACCCACAGAGCATAATATTCTTCCATTTCCCGCTGCTGGTTCCTGTATGCTCCCTTTTCCTCCTGCCGCTTATTCTGCAGTTGTTCAAGCGCATCCATATACACTTCCTCCAGCGCATCCTCCGTATCTGAAAGTGCCTGCATGCCCTGCATATAATCCCGGATCTGCCTTTTTACTGTCTGCAGGCGATACCAGTACCGTATCCCGCAAAATAAAGCGGACACCACAAGAAAAACAATTTCCAATCCCGCAAAATACCGGATATCTGCTGCGGATACGCCACAGAGGTAAAGCGTGAAAATATAGAAAATCATAATTCCTGCCACAAGTGCAAAACAGCCTTTGTATCTGTTTAAATACTGTTTGATGTATACCTTCAAGGTGTTCCCCTTTTCATGATCCATTTTTAATCTGATAACCGATCCCTTTTCGTGTTAAGATAAAATCCGTCAGCCCAATTGTTTCCAGTTTCCTTCGCAGCCGGTTCACATTGACCGACAATGTGTTTTCATCCACATACACATCACTTTCCCACAATGCCATCATCAGATTCTCCCTCGTTACAATTGCCCCCGGATTTTCAAGTAGCGTCTGCAAAATCTTCCGCTCATTTTTGCTTAACTCCAGTATCTGCTCTTCGTAGGTCAGTGTCCCATCCGACAGATTCAGCCACACCCCCTGATGCTCAAGCATATGGCTTTCCCCAGCAAATTCATAAGTCCGGCGCAGCATCGCCTGAATTTTCACCGTCAACACATTCAGATCAAAAGGTTTTGTGATGAAATCATCCCCTCCCATATTGATCGCCATCACCAGATTCATATTGTCATTCATCGAAGAGACAAATATAATCGGCAGCTTTGATACTTTCCGAATCTCCGTGCACCAGTAAAATCCATTGTGAAACGGAAGCCTTATATCCATCAGTACCAGATGCGGTTTCACCCGGGCAAATTCTTCCATCACACTATTAAAATCCGCTACTGCAAAGACTTCATAATTCCAGCTCTGTAAATGCTGCCGGATTGTTTTTGCAATCACTTCATCATCTTCCACAACTAATATCCGATACATATTTTTCCTTTCCTGTAAAATATTCGTTACTGCTCACACCCACATCACAATCATACTCCCCCGGACAGGATGATATTCAGATGCTGAGTGAACAGTAACAAAATTCCACTATGTCCTCATATACTTGCACCGTCTGCCCTTTCATGCTAAAATGAGCGCGTAAAAAGGAGTATAAATGCAAATGAAGGAGGAATTATCTATGAAACCATTGAACTGGGCAACCCTTGGCTGTGGTGTCATTGCAAACGAACTTGCCACTGCACTTGCCAGGCAAAACCGTCATCTGTATTCCGTTGCCAACCGCACACATGAAAAAGCAGTAGCATTTGCGGAAAAATACCAGATTGCCAAGGTATATGATCACCTTGAAGATGTCTTTACCGATCCGGATGTGGATATCATCTACATCTCTACCCCACATAATACGCATATTCAATATCTGCGTCAAGCACTGGCAAACGGAAAGCATGTCCTCTGCGAAAAATCCATCACCTTAAATTCAAACGAACTGGATGAGGCCATTGCCCTTGCGGAAAAAAATCATGTCATTCTGGCAGAAGCCATGACCATTTTCCACATGCCGATCTACCGCAAACTTGCAGAGATCATAAGCTCCGGCACTCTTGGACCACTTCGTCTGATCCAGGTAAACTTCGGCAGCTATAAAGAATATGATATGAACAATCGATTTTTTAACCGCAATCTGGCCGGAGGTGCTATGTTAGATATCGGTGTTTACGCTTTATCCCTGATCCGCTGGTTCTTTGCCGAAACTGCCAATCAGGTACTTTCACAGGTAAAATACGCACCAACCGGCGTGGATGAACAGGCAGGCATCCTTCTTATGAACCCAGCCGGCGAGATGGCAACCGTCACCTTATCGCTTCACGCAAAGCAGCCAAAGCGCGCAACCATCGCATTCGATAAGGGTTACATCGAGATCTTTGAATACCCAAGAGCTATGGAAGCAACCATTACTTACACCGGGGACGGACATAAAGAAACTATTTCCGCAGGAGAAACTGCAGATGCCTTAAGCTATGAAGTTGCTGACATGGAAGCCGCTGTATGCTCCGGCGATTTATCCACAATTGAATCACTTATGCATCTTAATTATTCACAGGATGTTATGCATATCATGACTGAAATTCGAAACAACTGGGGTATGAAATACCCGGAAGAAGAGTAATCTTACTTTAAACCAAAATTCGACTACACATTTAGTATAAATGTATGATTTTTCCTGTCAATCTGGTTTTTAAAACCACATCTATCCAACATGATAGTCCTTGATCCTCTCCCAGATGTGCGTATCGTACTGCGCTTCCGTGCTGCGCCGATCTTCTTTTAAAAGCTGGGCATAGATCAGATCAAGGATCAGCAGGATCGGAAATTGCGGGGAAATGACATTTCCGTATTCGAGGTTCTTTTTTACCGGTGCGAGCACGATCTCCTCATACGTCCGTTTTTCCCGCTCTGCGTTGGAGGAAGTCAGATATATGACCGCTGCCCCACGCGCTTTCGCCCGGTCAAGTGCATCAATGAGCTCGCGCGTCGCGCCGCTTAGGCTGATGCCGATCACGAGGCACGCGTTTGTGATACGCGCTTCATTCAATACCATCTGGTGCAGTTCCGTGATTGCCTCCGCATCCATGCCAAGCCGCAGCAACCGAAGTTGAAACTCCTGTGCCGCCAGCCCAGAACTGCCAAATCCATACAAAAAAATGCGCGTATGTTCCCCGATTAGCTGGGACACATGTTTGATCTGTGGTTCGCGGATTAAGCTGTATGTTTTTTGCAGCAATTCCTCATACGAATACAGGACGTGGATGGTCTGTTCCTCCACATTCGGTCGCTCCGCGATCGAGGGCTGGTAGTTGTAAATAAACTCCCGGTATCCGCTGTAACCCATTTTCTTGGCAAAGCGTGACAGAGATGCTTCTGAAACATGTAGCATCTTTGCCATGCGTCCCGATGAAAAATCCATCTCTTTTTCATTCGAAATAAAAAAATCGGCGATTGTTTTCTCCACCACCGTAAACATCTCATAATTTGCCTCGATCATCGGCACAACACTGCTTCCATAAGTCTGCATACGCGTTTTCTCCTTTTCCTGCTTCCTCAGTTACTTGCGGAACATCAGAGTTTATGGTGCCCACGTCCAACGGGATATATAACTCTATGTCCATAACCCGATCTGTAATTTTATTTCATTATATCATATATTTTTGAAAGTTCTTTCAAAAGCACACACGATTTTTCTTTTTTTCCGTTTTTGGGGATTGTTCTTTCCATTTGCCCAAACCCTATGGATTTTTCCAATTTTGCATCCTATAATCAACTTAACAAATGCAGGAAACGCAATTTTAAGGAGGAGAACTACTATGCGTATTTATAAAACAAAAAACTATGACGAAATGAGCCGCAAGGCGGCCAACATTATCTCCGCACAGATAATCTTAAAACCGGAATCTGTGCTCGGACTTGCCACCGGTTCTTCACCGATCGGCACCTACAAGCAGCTGATCGAGTGGTACAACAAGGGCGATCTTGATTTTTCACAGATCCGCAGCATCAACCTTGACGAATACAAAGGCCTTCCTGCCGACAACGATCAGAGTTACGCTTACTTTATGCGCCACAACCTGTTTGACCACGTAAACATCAAATCCGTAAACACCTTTATTCCAAACGGCATGGAAGCTGATGTGGAAAAGGAATGCTCCCGCTACAATGCCATCATCCGCAGCATGGGCGGCATCGACTTACAGCTCCTTGGCATCGGCAACAACGGACATATCGGTTTTAACGAGCCATCGGATTCCTTTGCAAAGGAAACCCACTGCGTCGACCTGACCGAAAACACCATTCAAGCCAATGCACGTTTCTTTTCCTTCATTGAGGAAGTCCCGACACAGGCATATACGACCGGCATCAAAAACATTATGCAGGCACGGCACATCCTACTGATCGCAAGCGGTGAAGCCAAAGCCGATGCACTCTATGAGGCAGTTTACGGACCGATCACCCCGCATGTACCGGCATCAATCCTGCAGTTACACGACGAGGTTTCCGTCGTTGCCGATGAAGCTGCATTATCCCGCATCATCAAAGAAGGACTGATCTAGGAAAAGGAGTACGCCATGATCATAAAAAACGGACTGGTCTGGGAGGAGTCTGGCTCCTTTCGGAAAAAAGAACTGGTTGTTGATACAACGACACACCGCATCGCAGAAACCGCAGAAGACGATACGGTATTTGATGCCGAGGGGCTTTATGTGATCCCCGGTCTGGTGGATGTCCACATCCACGGGGCAAGAGGTCACGATTTCAGTGACGGAAATTCCAAAGGACTTGCCGAAATCGCACAATATCTGCATTCCTGCGGTGTGACTTCATTCTGCCCGACTTCCATGACCCTGCCGGAAGAACAGCTTACAGCTGCCTTTGCGACGATTAACGATGTGCCGGATGCTGCCGGATATGCCCACATCGCGGGCATCCACATGGAAGGTCCATACCTCTCCCCGGAAAAGAAAGGGGCGCAGAAAGCAAGCTATCTGCACGCGCCGGATGCCGCCATGTTCCGACGGCTCTCTGCTGCAAGCGGAAACAAGATCCGCATCATCACGATCGCCCCGGAACTGCCGGGTTCCGATGCGTTTATCCGGGAGTTCAAAGACACCGTTGCGATCTCACTCGGACACTCCACAGCATCGTATGAAATCGCAGAAAATGCCTTTGCCGCCGGTGCCAACCATGTCACCCATCTGTTCAACGCCATGCCGCCACTACACCACCGCGATCCTGGCATTATCGGCGCGGCAGCGGACTGTCCGCATGCGATGGCAGAGATCATCTGTGACGGCATCCACATCCACCCGTCGGTCATCCGCAATGCCTTCCGCATGTTTGGCAACGACCGCATGATTTTAATCAGCGATGCGATGCGTGCAACCGGTATGGAGGACGGCGAGTACGAACTCGGCGGACAGCCGGTAATCAAAAAAGGCCGCCTTGCGACCTTAAAAGACGGAACCATCGCAGGTTCCGCCACCAATTTGTTTGACTGTATGAAAAATGCGGTGCAGTTTGGCATTCCGCTCGGCGTGGCCGTCAAAGCCGCCACCTGCAATCCTGCAAAGAGCATCGAATGTTCACAGGAAATCGGCACCCTTGCCGTCGGGGCAAGAGCCGACATCCTGCTTTTAGATCAGGATCTGAATATTGTAAAGATCCTGTAATTATGCTTCTGTGCTCACCACGCCTTTCCATACAAAGGAAAACTGCATGGTTTTGTCCGTCTGCAACAGATATTCCGGATGCGTCTGCGCGCCCCAGCTGTCGTCGCCGCCGACACCCATCTGGGCTTTTGCCACACGGACAACCGTGTAGTGTACCGGTGGCAGCTCATACGGATGCATCGCATTTTCTATCTCATGCGGCGTATACGGCAGTGCGGAAAATACCATCGGACCTGTTTCTTCTGTCATTTCAAACAACATGCCATCTCCGGCACGGTTAGTCACACGCGCCCAGCGCACGCCACATTTTGCCCCACATTCCTGCGGAACCATATACCGCGCCACATTGTCTTTTACCTTATTGCTGTAGATGCCAAGTTTGGCTCCCTTACAACGGTCAGCATAGGTTTCCTGTTCGCCCAGTCCATACCACTGCAGTCGGTCGTAATCGGCATTAAATTTAAACAGTACGCCAAATTCCGGCATGTCGCCCAATTCTTTGACCGGATCATAACAGAGCGTGGTCTTTACCCTGCCATCCCCAAATACTTCATAGGACAACCGACATTCCGAAACCGGTGTGGTCGGCATAAAATAGCGGAACGAAACGGTAATGCTGTGTTCGTGTTCCGTGACTTCCGGCGTACTCGTCTCCTGCGGGCTTTTATGGCTGACATACAGACTGGCCGTTTTCCACTGTGCATAGCGCGCCGGCATGAGATTTCCACAGTCATTGTCCGTCGGTGCCCGCCAGAAGTTTGGTTTCGGGATCGCCTCGATCATCTCTTTTCCCGCATATTTGTAGGAAACCAGCCCACCGTTTAATACGGAAAACAGGACGGAAAAATGCGCACCCTCTACACCGATGTTGTGTGTGCTGTGGATCACTTTGATCTTGTCTGTGCATGTTTCTGCCTCACCCGCAACCGGATAGACATACTGCCCGAAAGCCACCTCATGCCCTGCCTTTGCCCAGACAGTGTCCGCTTTCAGATGGAAGGAGACGGTCACGGTGTATTCGCCTGCCTTTGTCTCTTTTGCAAACGGCAGTGGATAGGTCTGTTCCGAGAGCGGCTCCACAGCCGTCGGTAAGTCTGCCCGGCGGATCTCCTTTCCGTCTTTTGCAACGGTCACAACACACGCAAAGCGGTCGGTGTTGACAAACAGGTTTTTATTTTTGACCGTTACGGACTCCGCAGTCACTTCCGCCGTGATGTTCTGGTAATTGAATTTGACTTCCTGCATTTTTGGTGACACATCGCGGTTTCCACCGTAGACAATACCGTTTCCACTAAAGTTATAGTCGGTTGGACGTTCGCCAAAATCCCCGCCGTATGCTTGAAACTCCTCGCCGTAGCGGTCTTTTTTGTAGATCGACTGATCGATGTAATCCCAAATAAAGCCGCCCTGATACTTCGGTTCCGTGTCGGTCAGATCCGTATATTTGTGCATCGCACCACAGGAATTGCCCATTGCATGCGTGTACTCGCAGCAGATAAACGGCTTGCTCGAATCCTTTGCCAAAAATTCTTTGATGCTCTCCACCGATGGGTACATCTGACTTTCCATATCACTCGTATCGTTGTAACTTCTGTCGTGGAACAGCCCCTCGTAATGAACGAGACGGGTATCATCCAGACGGTGGAACAGACAGGACATTTCATAGATGTCCTTGCCGCCGTAAGACTCATTGCCACACGACCAGATCAGGATCGCCGGATGGTTTTTGTCACGCTGGTACATCGAATTGGCACGGTCAAGCATCATCGCAAGCCACTCCGGTTTGTTGTGCGGCACGATATAGGTATCGTCCTTCGTAAACTCTGCCACATCCCAGGAACCGTGCGATTCCAGATTTGTCTCATCAATCATGTAAATGCCATACTCATCACAGAGCTCATAAATCTTAGACGCATCCGGGTAATGGCAGGTACGGATCGCGTTGATGTTATTCTGCTTCATCGTGCGAAGATCCTTGCGCAGCTCTTCCTCCGACACATGCCGTCCGCTGACGGAACTGAACTCGTGGCGGTTCACGCCCTTAAAGACGATCCGCCTTCCGTTTAATGTCATAATACCGTCCTTCATCTCAAACCGGCGGAACCCGACGCGCTGCGGGATCACTTCCTGTAAAGTTCCCGCGCCATCGCAGACTTCAACCGTAAGGTCATAAAGCTGCGGGTCTTCCGCGCTCCACAAAACAGGCCGCTCCACGTTCCAGGTCAGGATCTGTTCCCCTTCGGTAACAGCCGATTCGTCTTCCAGCACAGTCTGTCCGTCTTTTTTGAGGACGACTTTCACCTTGCCGCTTCCCCACATCTGTAAAGTCAGTGCCAGTTCGGCAGCGGTAAGTGCTGCATCCGGCAGTGCCCGCACCTTTACATCATAGGCATGTACTTCCGGCACAGTATACAGGTATACATCGCGGTAGATTCCGGAAAACCGGAAGAAATCCTGATCCTCGCACCAGCTGCTCGCTGTCCACTTAAACACCTGTACCGCCAGTTTGTTTTCCCCGTCTTTTACCGCATCGGTCAGTTCAAACTCAGACGGAGTAAACGAATCCTCGCTGTAACCGATGAATGTGCCGTTTAACCAGACTGCAAGTCCGCTCTCCGCGCCCTGAAACGAGACAAAGAGCCGCTTCCCCTGCATCTGCTTCGGCACGGTAAAATATTTGACATAGCTTGCCACCGGGTTAAACTGCTCCGGGATCTCGCCCGGATGGATGTCCTCATGGCCTTCCCACGGATACTGCACGTTAGCGTACTGCGGCACATCGTAACCCTCCATCTGGATATGAGCCGGAACCTTGATGTCATCCCAACCTACACAGCAGTAGTCTTCCTTCTCAAATCCGGCAACTACGTCGGCATAGTTTTTTGCATAGTGGAACTTCCACAGCCCGTTTAAACTGACGCGGTAGGAACTCTGTTTCTCTTCTGCCTCCTCTTTCGTCCGGTAATATATGTGGTCAGAATGCGCATCCATGCGCGCATCACGAAAATACTGAGGATCTTTTACTTTCTTATAATCAAATGTATTCATAGGCATATACCCCTTTCCTGTTATGGTAAAAAATGCCCTCCAAAAAGGAAGACATTTTTTACCATTTTTATTTAACCGCTCCGGTGATACCTTCTGCAAACTGCTTCTGTAATACGAAGAATACGATCATCGTCGGGATTGAGCAGAACAATACACCACACATGAGCATACCGTAATCCGTCTTGTATCCGGTAATCAGGTTGGCAATGAGCATTGGCATAGTCATCGCACGGTTATCGGACATGATTACCTTTGGCCATAAGTATGCATTCCATGCATTCATGAATGTGATAACAGCGGCTGCCGCATAGGTCGATTTCATCGTCGGGATAAACATCCGGAAGAAAATCTGTACCTCGCTTAATCCATCAATACGCGCAGCTTCGATGATGTCAACCGGAAATGCACGGGCATTCTGGCGGAACATCATGATCATAAACGGTGTGGATATGATCGGAAGCATAAATCCAACCGCTGTATTTAACAGCTTTGCCTTGGAAAACATCTGAAACAACGGAACCATTGTTGCAACCTGTGGTATCATCATGGCAAGAAGCAGGATGGAAAACAGGCGGTCTTTCCATTTGTCATGGTAGATCTCAAAACCATAACCGGCGATGGAGCAGACCAAGAGACACAGCACCGTCGTAAGGATCGCATACAGGAACGAATTCCCGAGGGCTCTCCACAGTGGCTGCTGGGACATTAAGTTCTTAAAGTTCTCCATAAAGTGCGTACCCGGAAGCAGGCGACCACGGGATACGTCCGTGGATGTATTCGTGGCTGCGGAAATCATCCAATACAGCGGGAATACGGAAATAAAGGACACGATCCCCAGAAAGATATACGTCGGGATCAATCTTCTCTGGATCATTGATTTGCTTTTCTGCTTAGTCACGCGTATCACCTACTTTCAAGTTGATAAATGCAAGGATCGCTACCATGATAAAGATCAAAAATGACATGGCTGCCGCATATCCAAAGTTTGGCACATTGATAAAACATGTGTTGTATACATAGTGTGACATGGTAATAGTCGTATTGGCAGGTCCACCCTTTGTCAGGTTGACGGACTCATCGAACAACTGCAACGTACCATTGATTGACATGATAAAGGTCATGATGATCGTCGGTTTTAACAGCGGTACGGTGATCCTCCAGAATGTTTTCCAGCCGTTTGCACCGTCGATCTTGGCGGCTTCGTATACGGAATACTCGATATTCTGTAAACCAGCCAGATAAAAAACCATGTTATAACCAGTCCATCTCCAAATCAAAGCAAGGATAATGACCGCTTTGGCACTTCCGGAATGACCCAGGAAATTATAGCCGGAATGTAAGATACCAAGTTTCATGAGGATACTGTTAATCAGTCCGTCTGTTGCAAACATCGAACGGAAGATCAACGAATAGGAAACCAGTGAAGTCGCACATGGGAGGAAGACACAGGTTCGGAACAATCCCCGCAATTTTAAATGTTTGTTGTTTAATAACTGTGCCAGCAGAATTGCAAGTATAAGCATGATTGGCACCTGGATAATCAGGTAGAAAAATGTGTTGCCGATGGACTGCTGGAACACCTTATCAACAAGGATTCTCTGATAATTGGAAAATCCAGTAAAGCGCATATTGGCACCCGTTCCCTTTTGCAGGGAAATGATAAATGCCCGCACCATCGGATAAAAACTCATGATCGCAATCAGAATCGATGCCGGTGCTAGAAATGTCCATCCTGCCGCTCTTTGTTTTGCAATAAGTGACATCCCTTTTTTCTTGGAATTCACAACAAATTCCCCCTTTCGCATTTCTGGTCATTTTCACATATAGCGGAGGTCGCCCCCCGCTATACAAACTTGTCATTCTTTTTTATGTACCGGATTACTCCGTCATCTTAAACTGTAAGGTATCTTGTGCTTCCTGTAATGCATCAGCCTTAGCTGTTCCATTTACGATATTGACAACTGCTGTGTTGATGCACTCTCTTGCCTCATAGTGATACGGAGTCTTTGTAAACTCCGGAATATGGGAAGAGTATTCTACGATCGTGGAGTAAATCGGCTGATCGTTGAAGAACTCGTTTGGCTCGTTGTATACATCCGATTCTCCGGCTGGTAAGTAGCAGGCAATCGCACCGGTCTGTGGAAGGATTGCATCATAGAAATCTGTACTGGAACCAAAAGTGCTCTTTAAGAAATCTTCTGCAAGATCTTTGTTCTGGCAGTTTGCGGTAACATACCAGGAAGATCCACCGTTGTTTGCATAATGAGTAGCGGAATCCACACCATCTACACTTGGCATTGTGGTGATTGCCCACTGGCCTTTCTGGTCTTCGGTAGAAGCGATCGTTGCAGTGATCCAGTTACCATTGACAACGCCTGCTGCCTCACCATTTGTGATGGTGGATACATACTCATCCCAGTTGTTTACTAATTTTACAACATCATTCTGTACGAGTTCGGTGTAGATGTCGACACACTTCTCAGCGATGTCATTTCCTACAATGTAAGCATCTCCTTTTTCATTGACAAAGTTTGCACCGCAGGACTGGATCATCATCATCATAGTGTCTCCGCCAGTTCCCTCACTGGTCAGTAAGTATTTGCCGGTCTTATCATGAACATCTTTTCCGATCTTTGCAAATTCGCTCCAGGTAATATCGGTCAGGTCGTCGATGGTGTATCCGGCTTCTTTTAAGATGTCGGTACGGTAACATGCGATAACAGCACCGTTATCAAACGGAACACCGTAGTGCTTGTCGTCTACCATAGAGTAAGACTGTTTTAATTTTCCGAAATCATCCCAGTTGATTCCCATATCCGTCAGGTCGGTAAAGGCATCCGGATAACTTTTTAAGAATTTCTGGTAGCTGTTGTCCTGCATGAGTACGATATCCGGCAGTGTGCTGTAATCACCGGCATTTGCTGCGGTTGTCAGCTTGGTCTGGCAGTCATCAGAAGAGGTCTCAACCACTTCGAGTTCAAAATCCGGATGGTCTTTCTTGTACTGCTCGGCTGCGGTCTCTATTGCCTTGATGTTAAAGTTCTGGTCCCATGCCCATACGGTCAGCTTATTACTGTCGGATGAGGAAGAAGTACCGCTTCCGCTGGAGGATGTATCCCCGCCACCGTTGCTGTCTGTTCCGCCTCCACCGCAAGCAACCAGTGACAATACCATTGCACTTGCAAGTAATGCTGTAATCATTTTCTTTTTCATATAAATTTCCTCCTTCTCCCTAAGAGTATTTGTTACTTTTGCTGATGAACGTATTATAGCATTGCTTGAATATATCTAGTTTGCATAATTGTCCGTATAATGTGCAATTTCAATCATTTTGTGTGCTTTGCACTATTTTTTCGCATATTTTCGGTTATTTCCATTCATATTGCCATTATGCGTGCCATGTGATGCAACAAATCCACCATTACAACCGCTTGCATTCCTGCAATTTTTCGTTGAAATGATGGATTCTCTGATTTTGCGCACATTTGTTGTTCATGATTTGTTTGCAACTGTTCATATTTTATTCACCACTTTATGCAAAAACCTTAGAAGGATACTGTTTTTTGAGTGCAAACAGCAGTTCCTGATTGAGATCAAGCAACAATTTTTTCTTTTCCCGGTCCTCAATGACGATCATCGTGTAGTATGGAATGTCATCCTCATAGGAGGTATAATCAAACTTCGGCAGTCGGACCCCGCCCCCGTCTTTGCGGTACTTTGCCACAGCCTCGTGGCGGTTTGGCGCGGTCACTTCCATCTCGGTCATGTCAATGATGTGTGCCGTTTTACGGTACCGCTTCCCATAGATCACATCAATTGTGAGTGTTTTCCCGTCGAGGATGTACTCGTACTCTTTCCGGCTTAACACATCAAATACAAAATACAGTGCCACCAGAAGAAAGCCCGCTAACATAAATGCCTGTGAGATCATGATCCCAAGCAGCACAAAAAATACCCCGAATACGACCATGAGCTTCCGCAGAACCCCCGTCATCTTCTTTTGTTTCCTCTTTACCTGTTGTATCAGTTTTGCCCCCTGCATCGGTTGTTACCATCCTTTCTCTGTGTGGATCTCATAATTGAGCAGCCGCTGTTCGTAATTTTCCGGACGCTTCCTCCACTCCACGGGTGTGACCCCCATCATCTGCTTGAAATTGCGGTTGAACGTGGAGTTGGTCGTAAATCCGCATTTGTGGGCGATGTCCGCCACCGGTTCCTCGGTCTTTTTTAAGTGCTCGCACGCCGTGCGGATGCGCACCGTGTTGATATATTCAAGCGGCCCCATATGCATATATTCGGTAAACACACGCCGGAAATGTGTCTCGCTCAGATGGCTGTACTTCGCCAGTTGTTCTACCCTTATTGGTTCCATGTAGTGATCGGAGATATAGTCCATGGCGCGGGAGACGATGCAGGTGATCCTGCCCTGCTCGGCATCCGCGCGCGTCTCTTTGTTCGTGTAGTTTAACCGTGTGATCTCCAAAAGAAGACAGCCCAGCAGTGCCTTTGCCTCCTCAAGATAAAATTCATCGCCTTTTCGCATGATGTTTAAGATTTCTTTAATTTTTGCCGCTTCCTTCGGATACTCTGCTTCCTCCAAAAACCACGGCTTTTCATAGAGCCGCTGCAGTGCGCGCTCTTTGCGGAGTGCATTGTCCGGGAAAATACCGTCAAGTACCACCTCCACATCGACAAACAGATATTCCCAGCGACTGATGTTGCCCGGATCGCTGTTTGTCGTGTGCGGAAAATTCGACGGGATGACGGTAAACTGCTGCCCCGAAAAACGGTAGGTGTCATCCCCCAGTACCACGTCGCCTGCCCCGTAATAACAATAGCCAAGTTCCATGTAATTGTGGAAATGAAGCCTGTCTGCCGTGCGGTCACCATAATTCTGCACCCACTTTTCTCCCAGAAGTGCAAGAATCGGACTTCCGGGCGGTAACTGGTAGTACCTAAACTCCATCTTCTTCTTTTTCTTTTCTGCCATTACCCTGCTGCCTTTCTTACAATGTCCTGCATCTGCTGCATCTTGCGCTCCATGTCTGCCACAAGCGTAAGCTGCGTGCGGGCACGGTCGAGATTCTGTCCGTCCCGGTGGATCTTGAAATAACGATCGCCCTGTAAATAATCCATAAGAAACCGCATGCCGCACTCATACGTCATGACCTTTGCCCCCATCGGAAGCAGCGCGGTCTCCTCCGGAGTCAGGCTGCCGCCGCAGCCCTCCAGAAATCCTTTGGTAAAGAGGGAAAACAGCTCCATGCTGCACGAGACTTCGGAGAGATCCCGCTCATCCTCCGCCGCAGTGCTCGCCCCGTAGCGGATCGCATCGCCAAAATCATTCATGGCAAGCCCCGGCATGACCGTATCAAGATCAATGACACAGACCCCCTTTCCGGTCTTATCGTCGAGCATGACATTGTTTAATTTCGTGTCGTTGTGCGTCACGCGGATCGGAAGCTCCCCGCGGTCAAGCCGCCCGGCAAAATAGCAGGCCGTCTCCTTCCGCTCTAAGAAAAAAGCGATCTCCTTTTGAACCTCCGCGGCCCGCCCCACAACATCCTCCCGGACGGCTTTTTCAAATGCCGCAAACCGCGCCCGCGTGTCGTGGAACCCCGGAATTGTCTCATGGAGTGTCTCTGCCGGATAATCCGCCAAAAGCCGCTGGAAGCTGCCGAATGCGACCGCGCTCTCATAAAACTGCTGCGGCGTTTCCACCTGATCAAAGCTGCTCGCCCCGGTGATAAACCGGTACGACCGCCAGTAGTCCCCGTTTGTGTCACGGTAGTACGGTTTGTTGTCCACGGTCGGGATGATATTTAACGTCTCCCTCTCCGGGTCGCCGCCCCGCGCAATAATCTTCTTTTTTAAGAACCCCGTCACACCCGCAATGTTTTCCATGAGTTGTTCCGGATGTGGAAAGGCATCGGCATTCATCCGCTGTAAGATCACATCCAGATCCCCCATATTGCCGACTGCAAACGTCAGGCGGAACGTGTCGTTGATATGTCCGCTCCCGTACACCGTATCTGCAATCAGTGTTCCCTCGTATGCAAATGCTGCAATGGCTTCCTGTTTCTGCTGTTCTGTAATCGCTCTCATATTGTTTTCCCCCTTATGTGTTGTGTCTGTTACCACTTCATGATAAGGCGCGTGCTGCCGCTCCGCTATCGGGATCTTGTTTACATTGTTATAAATCTTGCGCTATAATTACTATAACAGATTTCAGGTGCAAATGCACATGCTATTTTCAGGAGGGGATGCCTATGCCATACCAGCAGTACAACTTCAAACCACAAACCTTTGACGCGCAAAAGAAACGGCCGGATCTGCGCCTGCTTTATATCAGCCATTCCAGCTACGACAAGACCTGGCCGAGCGTGCTGCACTCCCACCCGTTTACCGAGCTGTTTTATGTCTTAAACGGAACCGGCACATTCCAGACCGAGACACAAACCTTCTGCATTGCGGCAGATGACCTGATCCTCATCAATCCCCATGTCATGCACACAGAATTCAGCAACGGCGATGCGGCTTTGGAATATGTTGTTCTCGGATTTGAGGGCATAGCGTTTGAAACCGACGGACACGCGCCCATAACCTGCCTCTGCAAAAATGTAAAGACAATCCGCCCTGCCTGTCTGTTTTATACCAGATCGCTCATACAGGAACTGCATGACCGCAAAGAAAATTATGTAGAAATGTCACAGAATCTGCTCGAAAATCTGCTCTATCTGATCCGGCGGGAGATCCGCGTCACGCCGGAGGCCGTCTCCGTCGGCAAAACCTCACAGGAATGCCGCATGATCGAGCAGTACATCAATGCGCACTACGCGGAAACAATCACGTTAGATACACTAAGTGCCTTAACATTCCACAGCAAATATTACATTGCCCACGCCTTCACCAAATACAAAGGAATCTCGCCCATCAATTATCTGATTACCAGACGCATTGAAGAGGCGAAATCCCTGTTAGAACACACCGACTTTCCGGTCGCAAAAATTGCCCAGGCGGTCGGCTTTTCTTCCCAGTCGTATTTTTCGCAGGCATTCCGTCGGGAAACCACGCTCTCCCCCGATGCCTACCGCAGACAGTTTCTTTCCTAGATCTCGTACCAGAGGATCGCATTGGCCGCAAGGTCGACCGCAAAACTGCTGCCGTCCCCCCGGTAAACGGTCGTCTGCTGCGGTTCATACGTGTTGTTGACGACACAGTATTTGCCGTTTTTTACATAAGCATGCACTTCGACATTGTAATTTGTGGAAAACCAGCGGTGAATTTTCCCCTCCGCCGAAGCCGCCCACAGAATCGCCCGGTACAGCAGGCGGCTGTTTGCAAAGCTGTACGGCAGGCCACTGATATACACACCCCTGCCCTGCCCGAACGTATTCACGGCAAGCTGTACACCTTTGTCGATCTGGCGTAGCACGGTCGCGGATTCGAGCGCGAATATGTTTTTCTTGCCCTCGCCAAAATCAATCGCATCGCCGCTGTCCTCCGTGATAAAATGCGCATGATCTTGCCAGTTATACTTGTCCACATTCAACGTGTAGCCGGTTTCTTCTTCCACGCCAAGGATGTCCGCAAGCTGGAAGAAGTGCCCCTGCCATTGGCAGGATGCCGGTTCGCCCACGCCGATGAAACCGCCACCCCGGTAGACAAACCGGCGGACTGCGGTCAGAATCGCCTCATCCTTCCAATTGTCCCCGCCGGTATAAGCGGTGTAGGCATCGCCCACATTTAAGACAACATCAAAGGAATCGAGCAGATCCGGATGATTCCTTATATCATCAAAGCTGATAAATTTCACGTCAAACGGAGCACCGCTGAGTGCCTCGATGATGCCCGCATAAGAATAATTCTGCTTGTAGTAAATGGCATGGTGGACCATATGGTTGCCCCACGCGCGCATTTTTCCCCAGCAGTTTAATATTGCCACGCGCTTGACGCAGTACGGGGTCGTTCCCTTAATATTTTCGTACAGTTCGCGGAACTCTTTGCACACGCTCTCCACATAGTCGATAAAATCCGGAAACTGTGTGGCAAGTTTTAAGTACCCACCATAGCCGATCCGATCGATCGGTTTGCGCAGAATCGCCCGGCGCGCCGTCACCCAGTTGACTTTCGCCTCGCGTGTCGGATCGCCTCCCTCGTGGAAGGTATCCGGGAAAAAGTACGGCAGGAACCGCCCCTCAGTGTATCTGACCCCCTCAATGTCACTAATGAGACGCAGCGTTGCACCGTTTCCGACGCTTCCGACCACAGCATCCAGCCCGATCGTCTGGAACTCCTCCATAAACGGCTCCATACCGATCCAGTGGTCACCGAGGAACATCATCGCCTCTTTTCCGCACGCATGTGTGATATCCACCATCTCCTTTGCAAGCTTTGCCACTTCCCTGCGCTGAAATGCCTGAAAATCCTGAAATTCTTTGGACGGCACGCGGTAAGTATTGTTCATATAGCCCTGGTCGATAATAAACTCCGGGCGGAACCGATAGCCCACTTCCTTTTCAAACTGCTCTAAGATATACGGGCTGACCGATGCGGAATAGCCATACCAATCCACATATTTTTCCCGCGCCAACTCGTCAAAGATGAGCGTAAATTGGTGAAAAAAGGTCGTGTAGCGGATGACATCCACATACGGATGCTCCGCGATAAATCTGCGCAGCCGCTCCATGGAGTAGGTGTGGGTCTTTGGCTGGCGCACATCAAACGTAATCTGCTTTTCCACATCTTTCCAGCCGTTGGTCACGGCATTATACATATGCACCGGGTCCCACATAATGTATGCCAGAAAACTGACCGTGTAACTGTGGAACGCCTCCGGCTTGTGGATCGTCACGTCGCCAGTTGTCTCATCATACGACCACTGGCTGGTTGAAACAACCGCCCCCGTCGTGCGGTCGATAACTTCCCACCAACGCGTAATGTCATCACGGTTGTTGACTTTTAACATATCCGGGTACAGATGCGTCATGAGATGGATCTGTAAATCTCCGTCGACCGCCGTATAAAACGGCGTCATAATATACATCTGCTGTATCTCCTCCGGATGTGCCTTTGCCCATGTATTGTCTTTTCTTGTGGTGTAATAGGTCGAATAGACCTTGGCATCCACAGCGCGCAGTTCCTCTGGGTAATCCGTACCATCGCAGTCGCGGATGGCATCGGCCCCCCAGCGCTCCATCAGTGTAAGTGTCTCCGGCACGACATCTACATCAGTCGGAATAGTGACTCTTCCTCTTTGCTGCATATTGCTTCCTCCTCCGTAATTCCTGTATTCTACTTTCAGCATACGGAGTTTGGAAGCAAATGTCTATGGATTTCTTGCTGTGAATGTTAGAAATATTGTTCTCTATCTTAATTTACCAGATAAGCCAAAATGTCTTTATATTAGACATAATTTTATTAAAAAAACACGATGAGAAGTCTCATCGTGTTTATAAAAGGTGACTGACGGATTTGAACCGACGATCAGGGAGTTGCAGTCCCACGCCTTACCACTTGGCTAAGTCACCAAAACTCCCCGAGTAGGGCTCGAACCTACAACAACTCGGTTAACAGCCGAGTGCTCTACCATTGAGCTATCGAGGATTATTTATAAGAAAACAACGTAGACAAGTACGTTGTTCACTAACTATGTTATTGAAAAGTTTGTACTTTCAAAACTTCATACAGATTTAACCGCTTTCTTAATCAAGCCCTCGACCTATTAGTAACAGTCAGCTCCATGTGTTGCCACACTTCCACCTCTGCCCTATCTACCTTGTAGTCTTCAAGGGGTCTTACTC
>QWCK01002365.1_pt1 | contig 23960 bp, 24 predicted proteins | sample 1972571 | NCBI WGS metagenome assembly QWCK01 (sample SAMN09866710, study PRJNA288562) | Human gut metagenome isolate term2_stool, whole genome shotgun sequencing... | isolation source: gut | host: Homo sapiens | place: USA: California | reverse complement strand
GAGCTTTTGGAAAAAAGTAGGAGGAATGTGCAACATGTCTTCGAACTTTTGCAATCCTAAGGACAAGATAAAAATCTTTAACACCGCCGTGGACGACGTCAGCGAAGAGGAGAGCCGGAAGATTCTATCCGACTTCATGGACGAAGGCGGCTTCCACTGGGTCTTTACCCCCAATACGGAAATCGTCATGGCATTAAAAGACGACAGGGAGAAAGCCCGCATCATGAACGGGGCGGATCTCGTAGTGCCCGACGGCATCGGCCTGGTTATCGGCTCGAAAATGGGAGGCCATCCCCTGGAGGAGCGGGTCACCGGCTACGATCTGTCCCTTTACCTTTTGGAATTGGCGAAAGAAAAAGACGAAAAGATTTTCTTTTTAGGCGGCGAGCCCGGCATCGCCGAAGAGGCGAAGCGGCGGGTGGAAGAGAAGTACGGTCCCATCGTGGCCGGGGAGCACCACGGCTACTTTAAAGGCGCCCACCGCGGCTTCGAAAATTCCGAGGAAGAGGCGGCGGTAATCAGGGCCGTCAACGAAAGCGGCGCCTCCATTCTCTTCGTGGGCTTGGGCTTTCCTAAGCAGGAAGTTTTTATTTTAAACAACAGAGACAAGCTGGAGCACATCATTTTGGCCATAGGCAATGGCGGCGTACTGGATGTACTGGCGGGAAAGGCCAAGCGGGCGCCGGATATTTTCATTCGTTTGCACTTGGAATGGTTTTACCGCTTGCTCAAAAATCCGTCCCGCATCGGGAGGCAGGTGGCCATTCCGAAATTTTTGTTGGCCATTGCACGAAATAAAAAGGCGGTCACCGTCGTGAAAGAAAACAGAGGAGGATCTCATGAATCATAACGAAAAGTTCGCGGTCAACACCTTGCGGGCTCTGTCCATCGATCAGATCGACGCGGCCAATTCCGGTCACCCGGGGCTTCCCCTGGGCGCGGCGCCCATGGCTTGGGCACTGTGGGCCAATACATTAAACTTCGATCCCGAGGATCATCTGTGGCCCAATCGCGATCGATTTATTTTAAGCGCCGGCCATGGCAGCGCCCTCTTGTATTCCCTGTTCCATCTCTTCGGCTTGGGTCTCACGGCGGAGGATTTAAAAAAATTCCGTCAACTGGATTCCAAGACGCCGGGCCATCCGGAATACGGCCACACGCTTGGCGTTGAAACCACCACGGGGCCCTTAGGCGCCGGGATCTCCACGGCTGTGGGCTTTGCCATGGCGGAAACACGCCTGGCGGCCAAGTACAACGAGCCGGGCTATGAATTCGTCGATCACTATACTTACGTCCTTTGCGGCGACGGCGACTTAATGGAAGGCATCAGCAACGAAGCATCGTCCATCGCCGGCACCTTGGAGCTGGGCAAACTCATCGTCCTTTACGACTCCAACAACATCACCATCGAAGGCAATACGGAACTTTCCTTCAAGGAAGACATCGCCGCACGCTATCGTGCCCTGGGCTGGCAAGTCCTCGTCGTGGAAGACGGCACGGACATCGAGGCCATTACCCGTGCGGTAGAAGCGGGGAAACAGGAAAAGGTCAAGCCCACTCTCGTCGAAATTAAAACTGCCATCGGCTACGGATCGCCCTTGGAAGGCTCCGCCGGCGTTCACGGCTCACCCCTCGGCGAAGAAAAAAATAAGGCTACGCGGGAAAAACTAGGCTACGACGTGGCGCCCTTTGAGGTGGACGACGAAGTCAAGGCCCTTGTTGCCGAAAAGATGGAAGAAAAGCGCAAGGTCTACGAAGCGTGGAAGGTCATGGAAGCAGAGTATAAAGAAGCCTTCCCGCAAAAATACGAGAACTTCCTCGCCACCTACGACACGAAAAAGCAGGATCTTTCCTTTATGGACGAGGACACCTATTGGGCGCCGGTGGAAAAAGATATGGCTACACGCGCCAGCTCCCACGAAATGCTGCAGCGTGTCGCCGCCGGCATGGGCAATCTCTTCGGCGGAAGCGCCGACCTGGGCCCCTCCAACAAGAGCGATATGAAGGGCGAAGGTCAATACAGCGTGGACAATCGTCCCGGGGGCAATATTAATTTTGGTGTCAGAGAACACGCCATGGGCGCCATCGTCAACGGCATCTACCTCCACGGCGGCTTCCGTTCCTACGGCGCCACCTTCCTGGTCTTCAGCGATTACATGAAGCCGCAGCTTCGTTTGGCGGCCCTTATGGGCATTCCCACGTCCTATATCTTCACCCATGACAGCATCGGCGTCGGCGAAGACGGACCCACTCACCAACCCATCGAGCATCTACCCATGTTGCGCTCCATTCCCAATATGATCACCTTCCGCCCGGCGGATTCCACGGAAGTAGCCGCCGCCTGGTACGTAGCCATGCACAGCGAAGATAAACCCGTGAGCATGATCTTTACGCGGCAAACCTTGCCGGAGCTCGAGGGCTCCTCCAAGGACGCCTTAAAGGGCGGCTACATCCTAAAGAAAGAATCAGGAAATTTGGATCTGATATTTATCGCCACGGGCAGTGAAGTGCATCTCGCTCTGGAAAGCGCCGAAGCTCTTGAAAAAGAGGGCTATGGCGTGCGGGTCGTCAGCATGCCTTCACAGGAACTGTTTGAAGAACAATCGGCGGAATATAAAGAAGCCGTGCTTCCCGCCGATCTTCGCAACAGAATTTCCGTGGAAGCCGCATCCACCATGGGCTGGCACAAGTATGTTGGCCTGGACGGCTTGGCCCTGGGCATGGAATCCTTCGGTGCATCGGGAAAAGCCGGCGAGGTCTTTAAGCGCTTCGGCCTAACGACGGAAGGCGTCTACGAAAAGGCCGCTGCCTATTTAAAGAGCCGCAAGTAATGAAATCTGTGAGGAAGACTCTCCTCGTCCTTAGCCTGCTCTTCGCCCTCTTACTTGTCGGTTGCGAAAAGGACCGACCGTACAAAGACGGCACCTACGAAGGCAGGGGAGAGGGGTACAGTGGGTCCGAGCCCATTGTGGTGAGCGTCACCGTTCAAAGCGGGCGGATAGCCGAGATCGTCGTGAAGAGCCACGGCGAATCGCCGCAGCAAGTGCCACAGGTGCAGAGCACCCTGGAAAAAATTCCCGGCGCCATGACGAAGAAAAATTCCACGGAGGTGGACGGCATCGCCGGCGCCACGGAAACTTCCCGGGGCTTGAAGGCGGCGGTGGAAGACGCTATGGAAGGGGCAAAATAAAAGCCCACCTGTAAAGGTGAGCTTCAGAGTAATCTCCGGAAACGGAGATTATTTTTATGCAATTTTTGAACGTCGTAAGATAGTGACACCTACGCTTTCACCGATGACGTAATCAACCGTGTTACCAATTACTTTGACATTCAGTTCATGGCCTTCATAGTCGAGAAGGATATCTTTTGTATCACCTAAGAAAGCAATGGATTTGATTGTGGCTCCGTCTCCATCTTTTTCGAGGGCAATGTCTTCCGGGCGTACGAGGTAAAGCTCCTCGTCCTCTTTTATAAAATTGCTCTCGCCGAGAAAACTTGCCACATAGCGATTCTTCGGATGCAGATAAACCTCCGTCGGCGTGCCGATCTGCACGATCTCGCCCTTGTCCATGACGATGATCTTATCCGACATATAGAGGGCCTCTTCCTGATCGTGGGTAACGAAGAGCATAGTGAGCCGATATTTTTCCTGCAGGGATTTAATCTCTTCCCGCATATCTACTCTCAGCTTGGCATCTAAATTTGAAAGAGGTTCGTCCAGAAGAAGCATTTTGGGATTGGTGGCGAGGCCTCGAGCCAGAGCCACGCGCTGCTGTTGGCCGCCGGAAAGTTGGGTAATGGGCTTCTCGGCATGTTCTTTAAGACCCACCATATTCAAATAATCCATGGCCATTTCCTTCGCCTTTTTTCCCTTGATCTTGCGGAAATACTTAATCCCGTACATCACATTGTCGATGACATTATAGTTGGAGAAGAGCGCGTAGTTTTGAAACACCGTGGAGAAAGGGCGATCTTCCGGATATAAATGCTCTACGTTTTCGCCATTTAATACGATTTCACCGGAGTCCTGGCGAATAAAGCCGCCGATTATATTTAATATCGTGGTCTTTCCGCACCCCGAAGGGCCGAGGATGGTGACGAACTCTCCCTCTTCTATGGTGAAGTTAATATCTTTTACACCATTGTCGTTGTCAAATAATTTCTGTATATTTTTTAGTTCGAAAAACATAGTCCCTCCTTTATTGACCCTTCACTTTGTCCAGTCGTCTGAAAAGTAGCGTCATGGAAATATTTACCGTAGCCGTCGCCAAGATTATGAGAATGGCGAGAATGGAGCCGACTGAATTTCCGCCCCCCTTAATTTGTCTGAACATTTCCGTACTGGCCAAAAGTTTGCCCGGAGAGACGAGAAACATAATGGAACCGAAGGCGGTCATGGACGAAGTAAAGATCTGGGCAAAGCTCGATGCAAAGATCGGCGCCGACATGGGGAGGATAATGGTGCGGAGTACAGTAAAGCGGCTCGCGCCTAAATCCTTTGCGGCGGATTCTATTTTTTGATCGATCTTGACATACACGGCATTGGCAGTCTTATTGGAGATGGAAATCTGGCGGAATGCCAGGTTTAAAATGACGATGGCCGCCGTTCCGGTAATGGCAATAGGAGGCTTGTTAAAGGCAACGAGATAGCCCAAGCCGAAGAAGGTGCCGGGAATAATATAAGGTAGGGAAGCGATAAACTCCAATGGCTTTAATCTTTTTTTTGCGCGATAAATATAATAACTTAAGGAAGTTCCTATGATGACGGCGATGGTAGAAGCAATGAATGAGAAGACGATGCTTCGTTTGAAAGCCTTGATCGAGAGCCCTTCTAACTTCGAAAAGTTATTTAACGTAAAGGTGAGAGACCCGGTCGCTTGGTTCGTAAAGGCGGAAAGAATAATGGTGGAATATTTGGCCAGATTAAATAAAATAAATAGAAATGTGAAGACGCTCAAGATGACTTTAAAGACCTTAGGCACTGTAGGAAGATAATCTCGTCCACTGGCCGATTTGGCACTGCTTTCGTCAAACTGTCGCATAGACTTCATGTAAAAATAAAAGGCAAAAATACTCGGGATGACCATGACCGTACTCATAGCGGCCCCACGATTTAAATCTCCCGTGGCCATTACCGCCTTGTAGCTTTCGGTAGCCAAAGTCTGGAAGCGGCCGCCGATAATAATTGGGGTGGAAAAATCTGCCAGGTTCATAGTGAAAAAGAGAAACAAAATGGATAAAAAGCCTGGAAGGGTGGAAGGAAGTACCACATTTTTAATCGTCGTCATGGCACCTGCGCCCAAATCCAAGGAGGCGGCGAGTTCGTCGCCTTCGATGGATTCAAAGCTGTTGTTAAGCATCATAATCCCTAAAGACAATCGGCTTAGAATTTGAATAATTAATATACCTTGCCAACCGTAAATATCCCACTCCATTTGAAGGAGCTCGTGGCTGATGAGGCCGCGACGACCGAGGAGTACGATCATGGCGATAGAGGTGACGAAGGGCGGGGAGATAATTGTCACGAGAAGCACTTTGTCCATCACCTTGCGAACCCATTCTTTTGAAAGATAGAGATCGAGTGCGATCAGGTAGGCGAAAACCGCTGCGATGATCGACGACGCAAAGGCGAGGAGAATACTTTGAGTGGTAATTTTAAGCATATCCGTGTTAATCAGTTCACGGTAAAACTGTGTCGTAAAGGATCCGTCCACTTGTACGCTTCTTAAGAGAACGCCCACCACGGGAAAGAGAATGAAGACCAATATGGCCAGTGAAAGAAGCAAGATAAGGCCGTTAGCTCCCAAAAAAGACAGAGCAGATTGAATTGTGTTTGTTTTTTTTCTCATAGATAACCTCATGCCCATAGCGAAAGCTATGGGCATTAAGAATATTTTTATTTATTTTCTTCTTTTACGGGAGCTTTTGCACCGGCAATTTCTAAGAATTTAGCCAGAACCTTGTCGCGGTTTTCGGCCATCTTGTTCATATCTAGCGGTGGGAATTTTTTCTTGTCGAGATGCTTCATATTGTCGGGCATACTTACATCGTCGCGAGGCATAATGCGTGCTTCTGCAGTTTGTAATGCCTCACCGCCTTCCTTCGAGGTGAAGTAGTCGGCAAAGACTTGTGCCGCTTCTTTTTGTTCGGACGATTCAAAGATGGCAACGGGAGAGGGGATCCAGGGGAAGAGATCTTCTGCTTCAATAATAGTTACTGGATATTCGTTAGCCAGATCATAGTCGCCGCCACCGATCGGTGTAAAGCCAATTGGGAATTCACCGGCACAAACTTTTTTAGCCGGTTCGCCGCCGCCTTCCGTGTAGTATGCGACGTTTTTATTTAAGCGTTCCAAGTAATCATAAGTATACTCTTCACCCTTGTTTTGGTACATGGTTTCTAATAAAGAATATGCGGTACCTGAAATGGCCGGGTTCGCGAAAATAATTTCGTCTTTATACTTGGGATCGGTTAAATCTTCCCAGGATTTGGGAGCTTCTAAGCCCTTTTCCTCGAGCACTTTGTTGTTGACGATAATGCCCGCCGCTTGGAAAGAAACGGCCGTCCAGTATCCTTCGGGATCTTTGTACATTTCGTCGATGTCTTTAGCACCCTTGGGTTCATATTTATACAGATAGCCCTTGTCTGCAGCGGCAATATAGCAGTCTGCGCCGCCGCCGAGCCATACGTCGGCATCAATTTTCCCATTTTCAGCATTTAATTGAGCTAATGCAGCACCGGTAGACATGGGGGTGTATTCTACCTTGATGCCCGTCTCTTCGGTAAATTTTTCAAAAGCCGGCTCGATATCGCCGTAGCTTACGATGGCTTTTAGTGTTACGCCGTCAAATTTTTTGTCTGATTGAGCATTGTTCGCATTCGCCGAGTTGCCGGAGTTTTGTCCGCCACAGGCGACCAGCATCAGCATCATGAAAAGCGAACATGCTGCGAGTAGTTTCTTTTTCATAGTTCCTCCTAAAACTGAAATTTTTTGTATCCACTTAAGATGACAGGATAGCATGTACAGTTTTTCACAGCATACACGAGATCATCTACCGTCTTGCAGTCGTAGTCTACAAACGTAGCGTAGCGTCCCAAGGCGATGAGATTGTGGCAATCACTTGCGCCAATGCACTTTGCTCCTATTCTTTCGGCGTATTCCCTCGCTGTTTCATTTGCGCGAGGTGAAGTGCTTCCGTTTAAAACCTCTACGCCGTCCAAGCCTTCAGCGGTTAAAAGCTTTTCAGCAAGACCGCGGCTATTGGAGCGAAAGGGGTGGGCGGCGATGGTTATACCGCCGTGTTCTCGGACCCAATCGATAAACCACTGAGCGCTCCCGTGACGCTCGGGGGGCAGGGAAGGGATACCAAATCCCAAGATATCGCCCTCGAGCGAAAGGTATTCGATGCCGACGAAAATTGGAAAGTTCATCGCCTTCGAAACCTCTTTAGCGTACTCTGTCAAGCCGAACTCGTCGTGGTCGGTAATGCAAATACCGTCGAGGCCGACGCGTTTTGCTTCTTCGACCATTTCAATTAAGTTCATGCTGCTATCGCCTGAAAAGGTACGCTCGTGCATGTGAAAATCTATAAACATGTCTGTCTCCTATCGTAGGGATGTAATAATATTGTAATGGTTTGGTAGAAAAAAAGCAAACTTTCACATAAAAGTGTAAAAATTATTCTTCTTCCAAAAGTTTTTTCAAAATAGAGATGGATGATTCGATGCAACGGGGGCAGTGGTTCTCCACGCTTCCATCGGCATAAGCCGCTTCCAATTCGCCGGGTTGTGAAAAGTCGTGGCCCAAAATATCTTTGCAGACGATGTGGCCGTTCTCTTCGGCAAAGGCCTCGTCGAAGGCCTTGACCTTTTCAAATAACTCGGTGCCGTCGTAGGCCAGACCCAGGACCATGGTGGCGGCGGTGACACAACCGCAGGTCTCGCCGGCGTAGCGACCGCCGCCGAAGGGAGCGGCCAAGGCTTCCGCCTTTTCCTTGTCCAAGCCGAGGTCTTCGCTGAAACTTCCCAGCACCACTTGGGCGCAATTTTTTTCTTCGTTACTTTGCATGGGGATATCCTTTAAAAGAAATGACATTTTTCATATATGAGGTGGAGGGCGCTTCGTAAATGCCTAAAAAGGCGGAGAGGAAATTAACCGCGTGATCCAATCCGTATTCGTTGAATCGAATGGAGCAGCTGGCGCAGTAGGTCCAAATGCTCTTTTCCTTCTCGTAGATTTCCTTGAAGCGGTCTTTAATCGTCCCATCTACGTCGGCGTTGTGTTTTCCGCCGCCGCCCAGGCCGCAGCAGTGAACGGATTTGTAGGGCATGCGGTAGCTCTTTAAATAGGGCTCGATGGCGCGGAAGTAATCCAAATCTTCACGATCGCCACAGGGAATATAGACGGGAATGTCTTCTTCGGGCAAGGTGTGTAAAAGTCCTTCTTCCTCTAAATAATCGTAGACGGAAATAACCTCCATGTCTCCGCGGTTTTTCATGGTGCGGTAACAATTGGGGCAGCAGCAAATCAAGCGTTCGATGCCCCGATCTTTCACCGAATCGAAAATCTTGTCGGCGGAGAGGGGGATGCCCTTTTGCTCGATGGGTTTCTTGCAGCAGTCCACGGAAAAATCCACGCCCCGCTCGGCGCAGAGGGCGATTAAGGCCTTGCAGGTCTCCGGATATTGACCCGGATAGTTGCAGCCCAGGAAGAGGAGGGTCTTCGTGTTTTTCTTCTGCAAATTGCGAAGCAGATAGGGATCTTTTTGAAAGCGCACTTTCCGCGCGGGCAAGGGATCGTTTATCCGCATTTCCATGGCGATCCCGCGGCCGGAAATACGCTTTGGGCAGACCCGCTTGCAGTTGTCGCAGAGGTAGCACTCGCTGCGCAGATCCGGGCGATGGGAAAAGCCCTCCAGATCCATGGCGTAGTGCTCCAGAAAGGGACAGATGCGGGTGCAGCGGCCGCAGTGGATGCAGTTGTCCCTGGCGTAAGAAATCATAATGGCTCCTTTCAGTAGCGCTTGGCGAGCTCCGACGGGTCCACGCCGCGGCGAAAGTCCCGTTGCAGGCGTTGCATATGCAGGATCGTCTTCCAAATGCCGTTTTCTTCGAAGCGGCAGGCGTCGGTGGTGAGCTTTAAAGGCAGCAGCTCGGGCACGTAGCCGGCGCTTTTCAGGCGAATGGACAGATCGTAATCTTCCATAAGGGGAATGGGTTGAAACCCGCCGATTTTTTCGTAAAGTTCCCGTTTTAAAAACATACCCTGATCGCCGAAGACGATGCGACGAAAGCGAATGCGATTGTTGGAATTAAAGGCCACCACCTTCATCATAGGCGACTCCGACGAAAAGCGAAGCTTAAAGGCGCCCCAGGGGCCTTTGCAGGCTTCCACGGCATCCAGGGCCTCTTTCGGAAAAAAGGTATCGGCGTGTAAAAACCAGAGCACGTCCCCCGTGGCTTTTGCGGCACCGGCTGACAGTTGTGCTCCGCGGCCCTTCGCCTCCCGAATCTTCGGGTAGCGGATGGCATCAAAGGTGCCGTCGGTGCTGCCGCCGTCGGAAAACAAAATTTCCGCTCGGCCGTCGAAAGCGTCCAGGGCCTCTTGAAAGGCGTGGATGTGCTCTATTTCGTTGTAAGTGGGAATGACGATACTAATCACGGCTCTGCCTTTTATTGTAGATTTTCAAGAGGATGAGAGAAACCACGGTCAAAAGGACGAGAAAGAAAATGGCCAGCTTAAATTCCGGGGATGAGGGATCGTGGATCTGCTCGCCAAGGTAAATAAAGGCGAAGATCCCCGGGGTAATGCCGATTAAACTTAGAACAAAATAGGGAAGGAAGCGAATACGCAAAACTCCCGCCATGTAATTGATCAGATTGTAAGAGATCAAAGGGATCAGTCGGAAGATAAAAAACACGCCCTGACTCGTGCCCGTGGGGCTCAGGAAAACTTTTTTGATCTTGTCGTTGCTCTTTTCTTCCACTAAATGCAAAATCTTGTCTCGAGCCACGGAGGCGGCGAGAAAATACATCATGGTAATATTCACGGCACAGCCCGCCAGGGTATAGACGACGCCCAGGGCCGAGCCGAAAATGTATCCGCTGGGAACCACCAAGAGGGGGACGGGGAAGAAAAAGATAGGTAGCACCGCCCACAGACCGATGTAGATCACCGGCGCCCAAAATCCCGCTGCCTCCAACATGGAGCGGATGCGCGCTTCCGTAAAGTAGTCCTTGGTTTCTCGAAAAATAAGGATGAATAGGGCTGCCGCCAAGATGATCTTGATGTAGCCCCACCATTTATTCGTTTGATTTGGATTTTTGTTTGTCATTGTATAATTTTTTGCCTACAAAGATCGCGATAGATACAGCGAATAAAATCAAGAGGCCGGTCATTAGCTTTTGTGCGCCGCCGGTTAAGGTGCCGCCTACATAGGAGTAGACGATGGTGGCGGGAAGTTGGCCGATGCCCGTGGCGATGAAAAAGGCCCAGAAGCTCATGCCCGTGAGGCCGGCAGCGTAACTGACTAGGTCGAAAGACATAAAGGGCAAGAGGCGGCAGATTAAGATGGCGTATCTTCCGTAGTCGTGGAAAAATTTATCCACGGTTTCCAACATGCCCTTGCCCGTGAACTTTTCAGCGACGTCGCGGCCCAGGACCCTGGAAATATAAAAGCAAAGAGCCGCCCCGGCCATAGCCGACGACCAGGAGAGGATGGCGCCGTTGACCCAGCCGAAAATGGCGGAGTTGGCGAGGGTAATAAAGAATGCCGGGATTGGCGAAATCAAAGATTGCAGAACCATCAGCGCAAAGGACACGATGACGGCATAGACGCCGAAGCTGCGGATGTAAGCGGCAATGCCTTCGATGCCTTCCGAGGTTAAAATGCGAACGGCTCGGTTAATGCCTTGATTGACCGAGGGGACAAACAGATATACAAGGACGCAGGCGGCGATAATGGCCAGCATCACGATTTTCTTATTGACTTTCATTTGACCTCCTTCGTTTGAATAGAATGGTAAAAGGGGAGCATAATTTGCGGCTCGCAGTAGAGGGAATGTTCGGGGACACGGTTTTTATCCTTTAAAATCCAAAGGCGGCTACCCTCCTCGGAGGTATAGACCGTGCCGTAGGCATCCTCTTCTTTTGATACGACGGGGCTGATCAAGGCCTCGCGTACCAAATCTTCGAAGTAGTCGATGTCGCGAATCGTGGGAAGAAGAGCCACCGTGGCGTCGGCGCTCTCCGCCTTTTCTACGGTCTTTTCCAACACGTCGGGGCGGCTGTAGGTGATGGACGAAAACACGTCTACGAATCGCCTCATGCCCACGATGCCGTAGCCGCCGTCTTCTGCCGGGGCGAGGACCACATCTCGGTCTTTTAAAAGGCGAAAGCCTTCGGCAATTAAATCACCGTCCACGCCTAAAAGGTCACAGCCCAAAAGTATGACCGGGCCATTTTGGATTTCGGAGCGGATAGACGATGCCATCCTCTCGCCCAGATTGGCTTCCTTTTGAGGGACGCAGGGAAGGGACAAGGAAGGTTTCTTGCCGTCGTAATGAACCACGACGCGGTAGCCGGTAGCCGTCAGCGTCTCTAAAAGATCTTCGTAGAGCTTTCGAGTAATACGATAAATCTGTTCTTCGCTGAGGTCGGTCCTCAGACGGGTCTTTCCGTGGCCGACTTCCGGCGTGCGAGCAAAAAATACAATGGTTTCCATAAATAACTACATAAGAAAAAAGGCCCTGTCATTCGACAAGGCACTTTTTTGATTTACTTCAATCCGAAGCCGTCAAATTCTTTTGTACCGTCGTTGGAGTTAATTGCTTCGTGGCCTTTTTCAGCCAATTTGTTAGCAACTTCCCAAGAACGGTTGCCGGAATAGCAGTGAACCAAGAAGGGCTTGTCGGTGGGGAGTTCGGGATATTTTGCATCGAATTCGTCGACAAGAACGTTGATAGCGCCGTCTAAGTGACCTGCTTCGAAGTCTTCTGCGTCGCGTGCGTCGATAATAGTGTAGTCGCCGCTCTTAGCGAGTTCCAAAAATTCGGGACCGCGAACGTTGGTGACCTTGGTCATGGTGGTGTATTCGAAGTCTTTTACGCCGGTAGCGTTTTTAACATTGGTGAAGCCGTTGTTGACGAGAATGTCGGCAGCTTCGCCGCTCTTCTTACCGGTGTTGCAAATGGTGATAACTTCGGAATCCTTTAAGTCTTCGATCTTGTCAAGATTTTCTTCGAAGGTATCGATGGGCATGTTGATGGCATATTTAACGTGGCCTGCGTTGTAATCTTCAACGGGGCGAACGTCGATAACCGTAACTTTTTCCTTCGCGTCTTTATCTTCCATGATCTTGTCTAATTCTTCGCCGGAAATTTCACCGACTTCGGCAACCTCAGCCGCTTTGTCTTCGGCTTGGTTGTTTTCAGCAGCTGCTGTGTTGTTGGCGGGAGCGTTGTTTGCAGCAGCGTTGTTGCCGCCGTTTTCGCCGGAACCGCAGGCGGTCAGTCCAAATGCCAGCACAGCAGCCAGAGCTAATACGTTCAGTTTTTTCATAGTTTTCTTCCTCCTCTAGATATGCAATAACTATGTATCCATCTTATCAAATTAAATGTAGAAAAGGATGACAATTCGAAAAATACACATTGTAATTTTCTATAAAAAAACAGAGGGATATAGACAAAAACAATAACCCTCTGTTTTGCTAATAAAATTATTTAATCGCTGCGAATGGCATCCAGTGCCGACAGATTCATGGCACGCTTGGCGGGAAAGTAACCGGCGGCGATGCCAACTAAAGTGGAAAAGATCAAGGCCACGAAGATGAGCCACAGGGGAATGTGGGAAATCTTTATGGCTTCTTCGGCGCCTTGGGCCATGGCAAAGCGATTGCCGATGAGATTAAAGCCCGCGCTCATAATGAGGCTCAACAGGACGCCGATGACCCCGCCGATGAGGCCGATAAGGGCGGCTTCCGTGAGAAAGAGCTTCTGTATGTCTTGAATCGATGCGCCGATAACTTTCATCACGCCGATTTCCCGGGTGCGCTCATAAATGGACATAATCATGGTGTTGGCGATGCCGATAGCGGCGACGATAAATGAGATGGAGCCGATGCCGGCGAAGATGGCATTGACGATGGCCATGCCTTTGTTCATGCTTTTGATCATTTCGATCATCCCCATGGCGTCGTAGTCCAAGGCTTTAATGCCGTCGGTGACCTCTTCGGCATTCTTCATATCGTCCACCCGAACCTGAATCCGTTCGTAGGCGTGGGTGTTGGGCCGTTCCATTTTCAAGCGGTCCATTAAATCCATAAAGCCGTCCACGGTCATAAAGACATTGTTGTCGTAATCCATTTTTTTTGTCTTGGCGATAAGCCCCGTGACTTTTAATTCCGTAGAAAGACCGGTGCCGGTTCCGGTGCCTCCCATCATCGAGACGTCGGAGGAGGTGATGGTCATGGTCTTACCTGCCGCATCGAACAAAGGAGGCGGATCTTCATCGTCGTCCATGGCGGGCATGGTCGTGGAGCCCGTGGGATCGTAAAACATATCCACCACGCCGCTTCCGAAAAGCATTTGACCCTTGCCGTCGCCGTGGAAGAAGCTGCCCTTGTCCATTTCCCAACCTAAAGAATCGTAGGTGTGCTTTTCCATGGCGGTGATGCCGACGAAATCCGATTGGTACTTGCGAAGTTTCATGCCGACGCTGGCGTTGTAAACCGGTGTCACGTCCACCACGTGGGGAAGCTCCTTTAATTCCGAAATAGTTTTTTTCGTCAGAGCCTTGCCCTTGCCGCCTTCTTCTTTTTGGGTGACATTGATATTCTTAACGTCGCCGAAGTCTTCGATCATGCGCTTATTGTTTTCCGTCATGCCGTAGCCGAAGCTGAGCATGATAATGATGGAGACACAGCCGATGACCACGCCGAGAAGGGTGAGACCCGTGCGGAGTTTTCTGGCGAGAAGATTTTTCTTCGCCATATCGAATAGATCGCGGTAACTCATCAGATCGTCAAATCCTCGTCGTCGCCGCCGTCCTTTTTGCGCTTCTTATAGACATAGAAGCCGATGCCGCCGGAAATGGCCGCGATGAGAAAGATGCCCAGGGGAACGGCCCATGCGGGACGGGTATTTTCTTCACCCTCATCCTCCGCGGGCATATCGTCTTCCACATTGATGACGAAGGGCTTCACCAGCTCCTGTTTTCTGCCCGTGGAATCGTCGTAAGTAATGACGACTTCGCCTTTCTGTTCACCCTTTTTCGTCGGAGTAATGTTCACGTCGTAGGTTTGGGCGCTGCCCGGCGCCACATTGCCGGCGAAGTAGGTATTGGTATCCGCATCGAAATTGCCTCTTAGCTTCACCATGACATTGGAGAGCACGGATTTGCCCGTGTTAAAAAATTCCAGGGACAGGGGCATTTCGCCGCCGACGAAGCCTTCCTTATCGACTTTCAAGTCCCCAAGTTCGATTTCCGCGCTTTGGATCACGGGAATGCCGATGACTTCCGAGGAAGTGTAGGGATTGCCATCGGCGTCCTCGTATTCGAAATTGGCCGTAATGGTATAGGTCCGCGGTGCCGTGTCGGGAGCCGTGGTCAAGGTGATTTCCTTCTCCGCGTGGTTTTTCGGCTTGATCTTATCGACGAAAAATGTATTGCTGCTGCCGATGGGAATAAAGGCGCTGCCGCCACCGCCGCCGGAAGGTGCAGCTGCCGCCGACGGATCCGCTCCTTGGCCGCTTGAGGCAGGCATGTCCACCGCCTCTGCCGCATCGGCGGAAAGGGCGACGCGCAGGTTTTGCACGGTCTTTTTGCTATTGGTATTTAAAATGCGGAAGTAGAGAGTAAAGGGCACGCCGGCCTTCACGTCCACGGGATCGTAGGAGTAATGGTCGATGACCAGCTTTGGCGTATTGTTGCCCGTAGGCGCCTGTCCGGAAGGAGCCCCTTCGGAACCGGTGACGGGCAGAGGCGATCCCATATCGCCGCCGGAGAAGCCGCCCATGTCACCGCCGGAAAAGCCGCCGCCTGCCGGGGCATCGCCGCCGCCTTGGGAGGCTGACGTGGCGCCTCCGGAGGAGCGCACGGTGACGATTTGCTTGCTCTCGAGAACTTCGTTGGTGTCTGCGTCGACATAGGCCACCGTTAATTTCACCGGGTAGTTTTTCTGTTCGGCGCCCGGCGTCATTTGAAAGACGAAGGTATAGGTCTCTTTTTGGTTGGGCGAAAAGTACTTGGCGTTTACCGTGGTCACGGATTTCGGCACCAGGCCGTTTAAGTCCTGGGACTCCGCCTCAATGCGTATGTTTTTTGCGCCGCCCTTGCCTTTGTTTTTAATGGAAAAGCGAATGGGGATGTCGGCCCCCGCGCCGTTGTCTTGGGGCCAGGTAATGTCGGTAAATTCTAATATGGACATGGGCGCCTGACTGGACGATTCCACCTTGGCCGGGGGAACGGTGCCCGCACCGTTTGAAGCGGCGGCGTGAAAGGGCGCGACGCTTGTAAGAACCAGACAACCGGCTAAAAGCCATGCTTGTTTTTTCATAGTGACTCCTCGTTGTTTTCTTGGGGGAGAAGTTCCAGCTCCCGTGCTTTTTCCTTCACCTGCTGCGTTTCGTCACGCACGATTTTTCCGTCCCGCAACTCGACGATGCGATTGGCATAAACGGCGGTTTCCAAATCGTGGGTGACGATGATCAGGGTTTGTTTATGTTCCCTGGCGAGATCACACATCATGTCCATAATCTCCACCGAGGTATTCGTGTCCAGATTGCCCGTGGGCTCGTCGGCGAAGAGGATGGGCGGGGCGTCTACAAAGGCCCGGGCGATGGACACACGCTGCTGCTGGCCGCCGCTCATCTCGCTGGGCTTGTGATCCAGGCGATTGCCGAGACCTACCCGCTCTAAAATGGCGCGGGCTTTTTCTTCCCGCTCTTTCTTCTTGACGCCCTTAAAAATAAGCCCCAAGCTGACATTTTCCGTCGCCGTCAATGTGGGAATTAAATTATAGGACTGAAAGACGAAGCCCACGTTTAATTGGCGAAACTTCGTGAGCTTTTCCTCGGAAAGTTTCTCCATATGGATTTTGTCGTTAATAATAATTTCGCCCTTGCTCGGTCGATCCAGGCCGGCCATCATGTTTAACAGCGTCGATTTGCCGCTCCCCGACGTCCCCAAGAGACAAAGGATTTCTTCTTTTTGTATATCTAAATTCACACCGCGCAGGGCATAGACTTTCTCTTCGCCCATGTGGTAGACTCGGTACAAATTCCGTATGCGAATCAATGGAACCAAAGTATCACATCCTTCGATTCATTATAACATCGGGAAAAGTTCATTGCACATTTCAATCGAGTGACGTAATTAAAGACTTGTCAAAGGTGGAAAGCAGCCCATGAAATCAGACGACAGACAATTTTATAATTTAGACGCAAATCGAAAGGCCCGGCGGCTCTTCGGCGAAGCGGTTTTCGCAGAAGGAAAGGCGACGGACCACTTACAAGCTTGCATCCGAGGACTGCTGGAAGCGAACGGGGAAGTCTTCGTTACGCGGCTGGCGCCCGAAGCTTACGAAAGCTTGGGGGATTTGAAAAAGCGGCTGGACTACGACCCTCTTTCGAAAACCGCCGCGGCGGGCACAAAAAAAGAGCCCATAGGCTCTGTGGCCGTGGTAACGGCGGGCACCTCCGACGCAGGAGTGGCGGAGGAGTGCGTGCGAAGTCTTTCTTATTTCGGCGTAAAGGCGACGCGCTTTTACGACGTGGGCGTGGCGGGGATTCACCGCCTTTTTGAACACATGGACGCCATCGCCGCCTGTGATGTCATCGTCGTCATTGCCGGCATGGACGGCGCATTGCCCTCCGTGGTGGCGGGGCTCGTCACATCGCCGGTCATTGCCGTACCTACCTCCGTCGGCTACGGCGCGTCCTTCGAGGGCGTGGCGGCTCTTTTAAGTATGCTCAACGCCTGTGCCGAGGGCGTAGCTGTAGTAAACATCGACAACGGCTACGGTGCCGCTTACATGGCGGCGGAGATCGTCTACGCCATCCGTCAAAAGACGAGGTAATCCACATCGGACAAAAAGGCGTGAACGGGCAGATCGTATTCGTCACAGGGCAATTCATCCACCAGCTGTTCGTGAAAGCCCACGCCCAATCGAAAGCCTTCGTGACTCGAGAAGAAGCGGTCGTAAAAGCCGCCGCCGTAGCCCATGCGGTAGCCCTGCCGGTCGAAGGCGAGGCCCGGGGTAATGATCAAGTCGCAGGCATTTTCTTCCCGCATCGGCACCAAGTCTTCGGGCAATTCCAAAATCTCCCAATAGTTTTCAATGAGCTCGTCTTTCGAGAGAAGGCGGGCCATTTTCATTTCCGGGTCGCCTTTTTTCGTGGCGGGGATCAAAACCTCTTTCTCCTCGAGCAGCTCATCGAGCCAGCAAAGGGTTTCCACTTCGCTGCCCATGGAGACGAAAATAAAAACTCGCCGCGCCTTTTTGTATTCATCCAGGGATTTAAGGCGGGAAAAGATCTTTTGTGACTTCTCTTTTCGCGCCGATTCGGGAATTTCGTCCCGAATGGCGATGTAATTATTACGTAAACATTTCTTTTTCATGGCAAATGGTCTGCCGCCTTTCATAATTTTGTAACTTATACTATAATAAATGAGATAAATTGTATGGAATGAGGTGTATTGTTGATTACGTTTCAAAATGTCTATAAAGAGTACAAAAACGGCGTACAGGCTTTAATGGACATTAATCTGGAAATCCCATACGGTCAATTTGCTTTTATCGTCGGCGCTTCGGGCGCGGGGAAAAGCTCTTTGATTAAACTGTTGATCTGCGAAGAAAAAGTTTCCCGCGGGAACATTTACGTAAACAATACGGACATTACGGAATTGTCTCCCTGGTATATACCCAAGTTGCGGCGCCAAGTCAGCGTCGTCTTTCAAGACTTTCGACTGCTTCAAAAAAAGACCGCCTATGAAAACGTGGCATACGCCCTGGAAATCATCGGCGAAAGCGGCCGCACCATTAAAAAGCGGGTGCCGGAAGTGTTGGAACTCGTCGGCTTGAGCGATAAACTAAACAGTTATCCCCATGAATTGTCCGGCGGGGAAGGGCAGCGGCTCGCCATTGCCCGCGCCATTGTGAATAAGCCGCCGGTATTGGTTTGCGACGAGCCCACGGGAAATTTGGACTTTGAAACAGCCATGACCGTCATGCAAACCTTAAAGCGCATTAACGACGACGGCGCCACGGTGATTATGGCGACTCACGCCAGAAACATCGTCAACCACATGCAGCGCCGGGTCATTACCCTCGACAACGGTCGAATCATCAGCGATGTGAATGTGGGAGGTTACGATGCGTTGGTTTAGACAGTTTGCAAATAACATAAAAGAAGCCTTCCAAGGCATTGCGAGAAACAAAGGCATGAGCCTCTTGTCCGTCATTTCCATTATGGCCGTGTTGGTCCTTTTCGGCGTGGTGGTGCTCTTGATCTTAAACATGACCGGGCTCGTCAACGAAACGGAAAAGAAAGTGGACAAGGTGGTCGTTTACTTAACGGACGATGCGAGCGAAGAGGCGATTCAGGATATTATTTCCAAGGCGGAAAGCACGGGTTACGTCAAGGACGTAAGCTTCACCTCCAAGGAACAGGCGTGGGAAGATTTTTCCGAGAACATGGAGCTTTCCAACGACGCGTACTTCCTCGAAGGCATGGAAGAGAATCCTCTGCCCGCCTCGCTGACCCTGCAGCTCTCCAATATTAAGCAGGCGAAAGCCGTGGCCAATTCATTGCAGAACATGCCCGGGGTCTATCAGGTGGATTATTTAAACGAGCTCATCGGAAAGATCGTTCAGATGAACGATTGGGTGCGTATACTGGGCGTGGTTATCGTGGCGATTCTTCTCATCATCGCCATCGTCCTGATTCACAACACCATTAAATCCACCATCGCCAATCGCAGTCAGGAAATTCAAATCATGAAATACATCGGCGCCAGCAACGGCTACATTCGCAGACCCTTGCTGATCGAAGGACTGGTCTTCGGCGTCGTCGCCGGAGCACTGGCACTGGTACTCGTGTATTTAGGTTATAAAGGCATGTTCGGCATGTTCGACGAAAAGCTCAATGTGCTCATGGGCCTGAAGCTCATTCGTCCCGAAGATATGCTGCAAGACATGGCCATTATGTTTTTATGTATCGGCGTCGGCGTCGGCTTAATCGGAAGCTCATTGTCACTGAAGCGATTCTTAAATGTGTAAGTTAAACAGAAGGAGGTTCACTTTGGACGCGAATAACAGAAAGAAACTTTCCGCGGCACTGGCGCTTTTAATGTTAAGCTCCCAACCGGTCTTGGCTTCCGGTTTAGAAGCCGAACGGTCGAAAGCGGTGCAAAAGAAGAATTCAATCGAATCCAATATGGCCGGGACCCAATCCATGATCAATCAAACGAAAGGTCAGGTCGCCACGGTTCAAGCGGAAATTCGCGCCTTGGATGCGCAAATTACTCAGGTTAATTTAAAACTCGATCAATTAAACGGCGAAATGCAAAAGCTTCAAGCGGAAATCGCCCAAACAAAGGCGGAACTTGAAGCCGCCAAGGAGGAGCTCTTAGAGAAAAAAGATCTCTATGCCAAGCGCCTCCGCGCCATGTACATCGCCAACGATCGCGGTTACTTAGATATTCTCCTCGACTCCACCGACGCGGCATCTTTAATCGGCAACGCCCGCATGATTCGCTCCATCGCTACCAGCGACAGGAAGCTGATCGACGAGATCAATGCCAAGGTTAAGGAAATCGAAGAGAAGCAAGCCCTCCTCGCCGAGCAGGAAAAACAACTGGCTCAAAAGCAGGAACAAGCGCGCATCGAAAAGAGCAATCTGGAAGCAGCCAACGCACAAAAGACGAGCTTCATGAACAATTTGGTCAACGACTTGAGCAGTTACGAAGCCCAATACGACGCAATGCTCCGCGAATCCGACGCCATTCAATCGCAAATCGCGAACTTAGATATTTCTATTCAAAAAGCGAAGGATGAAGAAGCGGCTCGCTTGGCCAGACAAAGAGCGGCTGAAGCCGAAGCCCGTAGCCAAAAAGAAGCGGCGGCAGGTCGGGCTAACAGCGCATCGAAGCGCTCCGGCAATACCTCTTCCAATGTAAGTAATAGAACGAGTGTCGATACCTCTTCGGATGTCGTACAATACGGCGTTCAGGCTCAGCCGGAAGCGAAAACCGGCGAGCTTTATTGGCCCTTGCCCGGTCATCACCGGATCACCTCGCCCTTCGGCTATCGCATGCACCCGATTTTAAAATACCGCAAGCTCCACACCGGCGTGGACATCGGTGCGCCCAACGGCACGCCTGTCGTGAGCGCCGCATCGGGGACGGTCATCGCCTCCCGCTTTATGGGCGGCTACGGCAACTGCATCATGATCGACCACGGCGGCAAGGTCACGGTTTACGCTCACTTGTCTTCCAGAGCGGTGAGCCCGGGACAGACGGTTTCCGCAGGGCAAACCATCGGTTACGTGGGCAGCACCGGCATGAGTACCGGCGCACACTTGCACTTTGAAGTGCGCATTAACGGCGCCGTGCAAAACCCTCTTAACTATTTATAATCTAAAGACAAAGAACCTTTCTTCGGGAAGGTTCTTTCTTCCATTTAAAAACAGGAGTTGCAATGAAAAAGAAACACATTGCGGGTATCCTCGCTCTGTTGCTCGTCACCAATATCATCACCGCCTTCGCCACTGTGCAATTTGCCACGGGCAGCGTGAAGGAAGTGGCACAGACCAAAGTCCTGGAGCGCTTTTTAAAGAAATACTATTTGCGCAGCGATGAAATCACGAAAAAAGACTTTATCGAAGGCAGAAAGAAAGGCACGGTGGCGGCATTAAACGACCCATACAGCCAGTACTTCGACGAAGAGGAGTACGAGAAGTTTATGGAGTCCACCATCGGCGAGTTTTTCGGCATCGGCGTTCAAATCGGCCCCGTTGAGGGTTCCAAGCTGATCACGGTCATCGCACCCATTAAGGGTTCGCCGGCGGAAGCGGCGGGAATAAAGTCCGGGGACAAAATCGTCTCCGTCAACGGCGTGGAATACACCGTGGACGAAATGGACGAAGCAGTGAAACACATTAAAGGGGACAAGGGCACCACCGTCACCTTGGGCATTATGTCCGAAGGGGAGGGCAGTGTGCGGGATGTAAAGGTGACTCGCGACGAAATTCATATGGAATCGGTGATCACGGGATCCATCGGCGACATCGCCTACATCGGCCTCACCCAATTCGAAGACGACACCGTGGAAGAATTTACCAAGGCCATGAAGGCGGCGGCGGGGAAGAAGGGGTTGATCCTGGATCTTCGCGGCAATCCCGGTGGCATTTTGGAAGCGGCGGTGGGCATCAGTGACCAATTACTTCCCGAGGCGGACATCGTCAGCGCCAAGGACAATCGGGGCAAGGAAGTCTTCCACTACAAATCCGACGAAGCCGCCTGGGGCAAGCCCATTGTGGTTTTGGTCAACGGAGGCAGTGCATCGGCATCGGAAATCGTGGCCGGGGCCTTAAAGGACAACAAGGCCGCCATCTTGGTAGGGGAAAAGACCTACGGCAAGGGCGTGGTACAAACCTTGGTGCCTTTGCCCGGCGGAGGTGGCATTAAGCTCACCACCAGTGAATACTTCACGCCTTCCGGGGTAAATATCCAAGACAAGGGCATCGAGCCCGACGTCGAGGTCAGCTTGCCTGAAGACGTCAAAGCCATCGGGCTCGAGCACCGAGATCAGGATACACAATTGCAAAAGGCAATTTCCATTATAGAAAAGAGCGGTCGTTAGATCGCTTTTTTTTCAGGAGGAATCATGGATTTTAAAATTCATTCGAAATTTAAGCCCACCGGCGATCAGCCACAGGCCATCGACCGATTGGCCACAGGCATCGAAGGGGGCATGAAGCATCAAACCCTGTTGGGGGTCACGGGGAGCGGCAAGACCTTTACCATGGCCAATTTAATCGAGCGGGTGCAAAAGCCCACTTTGGTCATCGCCCACAACAAGACCCTGGCCTACCAACTGGCCTCGGAGTTTCGCGAATTTTTTCCGGAAAACGCCGTAGAATACTTCGTCAGCTACTACGATTACTACCAGCCCGAAGCCTACGTCCCCGGGACGGATACCTTTATCGCAAAAGACGCCAGTATTAACGACGAGATCGACAAGCTGCGCCACTCCGCCACCATGGCCCTCTTCGAGCGGCGGGATGTGATTATCGTGGCGTCGGTGAGCTGTATCTACGGCTTGGGCGACCCCATCGACTACAAGAATCTGGTGGTGAGCCTGCGCCCGGGCATGGAGTGGGACAGAAACGCCCTCATGAGCAAGCTGGTGGACATTCAATACGTGAGAAACGACGTGGATTTTTTCCGAGGCACCTTCCGCGTCCGCGGCGACGTGCTGGAAATCTTCCCCGCCGGCAATTCGGAAAAGACCATTCGCGTGGAATTTTTCGGCGACGAAATCGACGAAATCGCCGAAGTGGACGCGGTCACCGGACGCATCGAAAGCTATCGCAACCATGTGTCCATTTTCCCGGCCTCCCACTTTGCCACGCGGCCGGAAAAAATCGAGCGGGGCGTCAAAACCATTCGCAAGGAATTGGAAGAGCGACTCTTCACCCTCAGGGATCAGGAAAAACTCCTGGAAGCCCAGCGGCTGGAGCAGCGCACCAATTACGATGTGGAAATGCTGGAGGAAATGGGATTTTGTTCCGGCATCGAAAACTACACCCGCCACCTAAGCGGCAGGGCGCCGGGAAGCCGGCCCTACACCCTCATCGACTACTTCCCGAAGGATTTTATGACCATTATCGACGAGTCCCACGCCACGGTGCCGCAAATTCGCGGCATGTTTAACGGCGACCGGGCGAGGAAGGAGACCTTGGTGGAATACGGCTTCCGCCTGCCCTCGGCTCTGGATAACCGTCCCTTGCGCTTCGAGGAATTCGAATCCATGCAAAACCAAGTGGTCTTCGTCTCCGCCACGCCGGGTCCCTACGAAACGGAACACGAAGAGCAGCGGGTGGAACAGATCATTCGCCCCACGGGCCTGGTGGATCCGAAAATCGACGTGGTGCCGACGAAAAATCAAATCGACCACCTGACGGAGCAGATCAACGAAATGACGTCGAAAAATATGCGGACCTTCGTCACGACACTGACCAAGCGCATGGCGGAAGACCTGAGCAAGTACTTTAAAGACATGGGCATGAAGGTGGCCTATCTTCACTCCGATGTGAAGACCATCGAACGCATGGAAATCATTCGGGATCTGCGCCTCGGCGTCTACGACGTCCTCGTGGGCATCAACCTCTTGCGGGAGGGCCTGGACATTCCCGAGGTGGGCCTCGTGGCCATACTGGATGCGGACAAAGAGGGCTTTTTGCGCTCGGAGACCTCCCTCATTCAAACGGCGGGGCGGGCCGCGAGAAATGTGGACGGCCGCGTCATTATGTATGCCGACACCATTACCGGATCCATGGCTCGCACCATCGAGGAAACGGAGCGGCGCCGCACCATTCAAATGGACTATAATAGAAAACACGGCATCGTGCCGAAATCCATCGTCAAAGACATTCGCGACACCATCGAAAACACCATTGCGGCGGAAGAAGCGGAAGAATTCGGCGAAGAATTTGCCAAAGAAGACATCGTGGCCATGCTGAAAAATCTTGAAACGGAAATGTTTAAGGCCGCCGAGCAATTGGACTTCGAGCGAGCGGCGAGTATTCGAGATCAAATAAGAGAAATAAAAGAACGTTACGGATTAAATGAATAATCGATCAGAAAGGAAATAGATGAATCCATCCATTGAACAGGCGATCCACATTCACGGGGCGCGCCAGCACAATTTAAAAAATCTCGACGTCTATATTCCGAGAAA
>QWCK01002358.1_pt1 | contig 24006 bp, 27 predicted proteins | sample 1972571 | NCBI WGS metagenome assembly QWCK01 (sample SAMN09866710, study PRJNA288562) | Human gut metagenome isolate term2_stool, whole genome shotgun sequencing... | isolation source: gut | host: Homo sapiens | place: USA: California | reverse complement strand
CCAAAAAAGCAAGTATTTATGCGGATTTCAGAAATTAAACAACATAGACTTTTCCGGCAAACAACATAGACTTTTCCGGCAAACAACATAGACTTTTCCGGCAAACAACATAGACTTTTCCAGCAAACAACATAGACTTTTCCAGCAAACAACATAGACTTTTCCAGCAAACAACATAGACTTTTCCGGCAAAGGTCTGTTTTTTTAATATGAAAAATATGTTAATAACAACATATTTTATTATTTACAAATTATGTTGTTTAGAATAAAATTATGTAATAAAGTTAAGTGAGAGGTATTTTATATGCCAAGAAGAAAAAAACTGCCACAAGACCCTGATTATGAAAATATCGGAAAAAACCCAGAAAATCATCTTATTCAGAAGTCAAACCCATTGCTTACTTTATCTGAAACAGATTTAACGCTGACAGAATTTAAGATTTTGGATGCCTATCTTGCAAGAATAGATAGTCATAAGCCGGAAGGAAGATTTGTTAAGTTTGATAAAGGGAAAATCGAGGAATACTTAGGTGTCACGCAGATAAAGTCTCCAGACCTTGAAAAGCGGATTGATAATCTTTTTCAGGTTATCACAATAAGAGATCAGGGAAAAATGGAGGGCTTTACTAAGATTGCTCTATTTGAGAAAGCAAGATGCTATCAGGATAAAGATGGATTATGGCAAGTAGAGTTAGCTTGTTCTCAGTCTGCAATGGAATATGTTTTCAATGTGGAGAATATAGGATATTTGAGGTACAGACTGAAGAATGTAATAAATTTAACTTCAAGGTATAGCTATATTTTGTATTTATATCTTGAACAAAATAGAAGAATGCACCTAACTTGGGAAGTTGATTTAGATGAATTCAAAAATATTTTAAGATGTACAGCAGAAACTTATAAATCATATTATCGCTTTAACGATTTAATACTAAAAAAATGCCATTTAGAAATAAATGAAAAAACACAGTGCAAGTTTTCGTATGAGCCTATTAGAAAGGGAAGAGCAGTAAAGAAAATTTGCTTCACTTTGAAATCATTGGTTCCTGAGTTGGAAGAAGATGAAGAGGGGCTAAACCAGATCACAATAGCGGACTGGCAGAGTGATGAAGCTAAAACCGATATTATTGGATTTCTTCAGGAAGCTTGCTGTCCTCCGGGAACAGAAAAAAGTGAATTTACCCGTGCAGAAATGCAGGAAATTCTTACTGTGCTGGTCGATGTTCCGGACATCCTACTGCCCGTTAATATTCCAGTAGATAGCATTGAGTTCCGGCGTTATCACTATCTCACAGAGAAGTACGCCCGAATGAACCGTATTTCTGAAAAGGTGATAATAAAAAACAGGGCGTCTTATCTTGTTGCCATGATAAAAGCAGATTGCGGAAGGTGATTGACAGCGAATCTGAGCAGAGTTATAATTTTTTGTAAAACGGTCGTTTTATAGAACAAGATAAGGGGGAGGAGGATGTATGGCGGCAGATTTAGGAGAGCAGGCAGTAATGGTCATGTATAAGACCGGATCTGAAATGACACTGACCATGCTAAAAGCAATTATTCAGAGGCTTTTAGAAAAGAATACTGAGCTGCAACATGGAGAGCAGAGCATGAAAGCTCTCAATTTACAGGGCAAAAAGCTGGAGCATGTGGAGCTTTCGGGGCAGGACATCAAAGAGTTCCGGAAAGCACTCAGAAAGTACGCAGTAGATTTTTCTGTAATGCAGGACAAAACTGCCGGAACATATTCGGTCTTTTTCAAAGGTCAGGACACAGACCGGATTTATGCAGGGCTAAAGGGTGTCCTGAAGGAAGCAGTAGCAGAAACCGGGGAAAAGAAACATATCAAAGATGTAATCGAGCAGGCAGCGAAGAAGTCACAGGAACTTGCTGCACAGCAAAAGACACCTCCGGAGAAAAGCAGGAATGCGGAAATCGGTGAGAGAGGATGAAAAAGACAGAGCTTATATTTTGCGGTGTTATATCTGCCCTGGCATTTTATCTGTTTAATCGAATTGCCGCCGTATTTCTTTTACAGACCGGCAACTATTTTGAGCGGATCAATGCTGCTTTAGATACAATCGTTCCGGCAATCACTTCAAGAGTTGTTTATCTGGATATGTCGAAGGAAGCTCTTACTGCCGGACTGATCGGGGTAATCGCTGTCTGGTTGATCTATCTTTACAACGCTTTTCAGCCGAAAAAGTATATGCCCGGCAAGGAGCATGGTTCGGCAGAATGGGGTACAGCAGATGACATAGTTCCTTACAAGGATAAAGATCCGGAAAACAATATCCTGCTTACAGCAACAGAGCAGCTCTCTATGTCGGATCGCATGAAGAGAACGAAGGATGATGACTTTAATCGGAACAAAAATATCCTGGTGATCGGAGGCTCTGGTTCCGGAAAAACAAGGTTTTTCGTAAAACCGAATTTGATGCAGCTGCATAGCAGCTATGTAATCACGGATCCTAAGGGCAGTTTAATCCATGAAACCGGGAAAATGTTTCAGGATGCCGGATACCGGATTAAAGTATTTGACCTTATCAACCGGGGAAAATCCGATTGCTACAATCCCTTTGAATATCTAAAGACAGAGGATGACATCCTGAAGCTGATTAACAACCTGATTGCCAATACCACATCTCCTCAGAGCAAGAACGCCGGAGACTTCTGGGAAAAGGCAGAGACGGCTCTTCTGGAAGCAATCTTTGGATATATCCTTTTTGAACTCGTTCCGGAAGATCAAACAATGGGGACTGTTATGGATATGCTGCGGATGGCAGAGGTAAAGGAAAATAACGAAAATTTCAAAAGTCAGCTGGACATCATCTTTGATGATTTGAAGGAAGAGAATGAAGAATCGTTTGCTGTAAAGCAGTATGAGCTTTTCAAGTTCGCAGCCGGAAAAACAGCAAAATCGATCCTTGTATCAGTCGGAACAAGGCTTGCAGCCTTTAATATCCCGTCAATCCGGAGACTGGTTTCTGCAGATACACTGGAGCTTGACAGGATCGGCAGCGAGAGAACAGCTCTTTTCATCATCCTTCCGGATACAGACCGTTCCTTTAACTTTCTTGCAGCAATGATGTTCCAGCAGATGTTTGACATTCTTATCTACCGGGCGGACAACGATTATCGTGGAAAGCTGCCGTTTCATGTGCGCTGCATGATGGATGAATTTGCAAATATCGGGCAAATACCTCAGCTTGAAGTCCTAATTTCTACTATCCGTAGCCGTGGTATCTCAATGGACATTATCTTACAGAATCTTGCTCAGATTAAAAATCTGTACAAGGATACCTGGGAGGTAATTAACGGAAACTGTGACAGTCTTCTGTTCCTCGGCGGGATGGAACAGAGCACACTGGAATATATTTCAAAGCTCTGCGGCAAAGCGACAATAGATAACCGGAACAGCAGTGAGACAAGAGGACAGAATGGATCCTATTCCCTGCAGTACCAGAATCTTGGACGGGATCTGATCACTCCGGATGAGGTCGGCGCCTTAAAGGGACGCAGCTGTATTTTGAAGATCCGAGGCTGCAAGCCTTTCCGATCACAGAAGTATGACATTGAAAAGCATAAGAACTACCGGAAGCTTTCGGATGCCGATGAGAAGAATCGTTTTGATCCGGAGCAGAGAGGAAAGAGGGAGGATGAAACATTTCTTCGGAGCATCCGCACAGTACAGGTGGTGGAGCTTTCTGAATTAAATAATTTGTAGTTTTGATATTATAACTTTAAAACATTAAAACCACAAACAATTAAATGATTATAACGCTATATGCGCTGTAATAAAAGCTAAACATCAAAGTAGAATGGGAGGAAATGAAAAATGGTAACTCTGCAGAGCGTGCTTGAACTCGTAACGAAGTTTGCGACGGTTGGCGGCGGTCTTTGGCTGGTATGGGGCGTGATCGTGCTTGCCGGAGCTCTTAAAGATAAAAATGGACCGGGTCTTCAGGCTGGGATCTGGCAGATAGTAGGTGGAGGTCTGATTATCGCAGCGGCGGCGCTGTTTGGAAATATCACTGCACCATAAAGCCGCACATATAGGAGACAGCGGCATTTGGTCGCTGTCTTTTTTGAAGGGAAAACGTTATGTCTGATGCAATTTTGAAAGTTCTTCAATGGATCAATGATATTACTGTTGAATTAACAGGAAATTCTAATGCTCTAACAGGGGCTTTCGGTTCTTATCTGGATAGAGTTTATGAATATGCAGATACAGTCATGCGAAGTGTCTGTATGCCGGTTGCTTATGTTATCCTGTCCCTCTTTTTCGTTATGGAGCTCTATAAAGCAAGTGTCCGGATCGACGGCTCCGGAGGCGGTACGCCTCTTGGAGCGGAGCTTGTATTTCGGGTGATGTTCAAAATGGTAGTCTGCAAGATGGTGGTCGATAATATCCCGCTCGTTATGAAAGCAATATTTGACGTAACAGCAGAATTATCACAAAAAATCAATGGAATAAATAGTGGAGAAAGTATTCAAGGAGGAATGAACTTAGAACAGGCAGAAACACTTGTTTCTGACATTGGCTTTATTCCCGGCATTCCGGTGCTGCTTCTCTGCTTCATAGTTTTTTTAATCACTTTATTTGCAGTAGCTTTTTCCAATGTCATTATCATTACCCGTTTTATTGAGCTGTATATTTACCTTGCCATTTCTCCGATTCCGATTGCAACGATTCCAAATGATGAGCTTTCTCAGATTGGCAAGAATTTTTTTAAATCGTTTGCGGCAGTCTGCATACAGGGAACTTTGATTTATCTGGTATTGACCTTCTATCCAATGATTTTTAATCAAGCTTTTCAAGACGCTGCCACAACAGAAAATTCAAATATTTATATGTTACTCCTTGGAACTCTTTGTTATTCCGTTGTTCTAATCCTTGCCGTTTTTTCCACCGGTAAATGGGCAAAGAGCATCTGTGGGGCAATGTAAGCATTGACAAAGGAGCGGGAACGCAGTCAAGGAGAGCATGGAATACCGGAGCCGGAGAAATCCGGCGAGGATATGCCGTGAAAGCTCCTTGACAGAGTGACACGGAGCACACTCTCAGGCAAGGGACAGGGGCTCCTGCCCCTCTGCCACACGGCGAGTGCGGGGTTTGGGGCAGAGCCCCTGAGTAAAGTTTAGGGAAGCCGTCCGGCGTGCCCTTTGCAAAGGGCATTGAGGACAGTACAGACAGTGGCATCTCGTGGAATGCCGCCAGAACGCTCCAGAATCGTTTTTAAGGCGTCTTCCACATGTTTATGCATATTTTATCAAGCAAAGAGCAAAGCCGCTTACAGAGGCTTTTACATGGCTTAAAAGAGAGGTGGTTTTTATTGGCTATTGAAGTAGATATTCCTGTAGAAATTGATGACTACAAGGAAAAACTGATTTTTAATATGTCACTCCGGCAGCTTGGATGCTTTTCGGCGGCAGTTGTCCTTGGTGTTGGATCATACTTTCTCTGCACAAAGACGCTTGGATTGTCCATGGATACTACAAGCTACGTCATTATTGCAGAGGCGCTGCCATTTATGGCTTTAGGATTTATTCAAAAGGACGGACAACCCTTTGAAAAATTCTTTGCTTTGATGCTAAGGCACAAACTGGGAATCCATAAGCTGACTTTGGAAGCGGAAACAGATATTGAGAAGGAGCTGAAGGCTCCGGAAGAAAGGAAATCGTCTTATGCTTGGATTTTTGAAAAAGAAAGCACCGGAAACGGAAAACCAATCCTTACCAAAACCGAACGGAGAGAAAACCGCCGCATCAGAGAAGCCGTTGTCTTCCAGACAGATAAGACGGCAGCAAAGAGAAAAAGCAAGGCAACAAGACAAAAAATTAAAGCAGCTCAAAAAGAGTACAGAGCAGCAAAACGAAAAGCTGATCAGGAACGCAAAGCAGCAAGCGGCACCGAAGAATGCCGTGGATTATATCGGGTATTTAAAAATGTTCGACGATGGAATATGCGAGGTGGAAACAGGACTATACTCAATGACCATGAAGATCACGGACATCAATTACCAGACAGCAAGGAGAGATGAACAGGTTGATATTTTTTCTAAATACTGTGAAATCCTGAATACTCTGGAACCGCCCCTGCACTATCAGATCACGATCAATGACAGAAACATTGACAAAGATTTATTCCGGGAGAGCATGTTCCTGAAGATGAATCATGATTCCGAGGATGAATACCGGAAGATCATGAACCGTATGCTCTCCGATAAGGCTTTAGAGGGTGAAAACAGCATCATCCGGGAAAAGTACATCACCATTTCCACAACAGCAGCAACCTACCGCCATGCAAAAGCGGCACTATCCCGTTTGGAGGCTGATTATGGCAGCCATTTCAAGAGCCTGGGCTGTGACATTGAGGTTCTGAACGGAGCCCAGCGCCTGGAGATCCTTCAGGGGCTTACACGCCCCTATGAGCCTTTTCGATTTGACTATGAAACACTGATCTACAGCGGTCTGACAACAAAGCAGGTCATTGCCCCAATGAGCTTTAATTTCAGCGACAAACGCAGCTTTGAGGTTGGAAATTACTTTGGAGAGGTGCTTATCATACGGGATTATCCCGCCACCATGTCGGATCAGCTTCTTACCCGCTTGACGGATCTTCCGATCGATCTTGTGATTTCCGTCCACCTGGATAAAATCAAGCAGGATAAAGCACTGGAAAAGGTTCGGAGAACGCTTGCCTTTATGGAAATGGAGCAGAGTGCCAATCAGGAAAAGGCATCAGAAAAAGGACGGAATCCGGAACTCTCCACTCCGCAGGAGATACGCCGCAAGTATGCCGGAGCAGAAAGACTGCTGGACAGTCTGGAGAATGATAACCAGAGGATGTTCAAAAGCACGATCCTCCTTTACACCTTTGCTCCGGATATGGAAAAACTCTCTGACAATATCATTCAGATATGCTCTATCTGTGCGGAAAAATCCTGTACAGCGGTTCCTCTGGACTACAGACAGAGAGAAGGCTTTAACTCAACGCTGCCTCTTGGAAAGAACAGTGTTGACATTCAGAGGACACAGACAACCGGAAGTGCTGCAGTTTTTATTCCTTTTACAACGCAGGAGCTCTATCAGTCCGGAGGTATGTACTACGGTTTGAATGCGTTATCCAGGAATATGATCTTCTTCAACCGGTACAGCCTGAAAGCTCCGAATGGCGTAATTTTAGGTACGCCAGGTTCCGGAAAGAGTTTTGCTGCGAAAAGAGAGATGATAAACGTGCTGCTCTCTGATCCGAATGCGGAAGTGCTGATCATTGATCCGGAGCGGGAATACACCGCAATCGCAAAAGGCTTCCATGGGGAGCATATCCATATCTCCGCCGGAAGCAAGAATTTCATAAACCCTATGGATATTACGGACAATTATGCTGATGACGATGATCCGCTGATGCTGAAGGCAGAGTTTGTCCTCACCATGGTGGAACTGCTTGTCGGAGGAAAGGCAGGACTGACTGCTGGAGAGCGTTCCATTGTTTCCCGTGCCTGCACGCTTTCCTATCAGAAGTATTTTGCTGACCCGAAGAAGTATCCGATCCCCACTTTAAAGGACTTCTATGAAGTCCTGAAGGAGCAGCCGGAACAGGAAGCAAAGAGCCTTGCGCTTTCGCTGGAGCTGTATATTGACGGTACCCTTTCCGTGTTCAGTCACCATACCAATGTGGATACAAAGAACCGTCTTGTTGTTTATGATGTCCGTGACCTGGGAAAGCAGCTCCGGACGCTTGGAATGCTGATTGTCCTCGATCAGATCTGGAACCGGATCACACAGAACAGAGCGGTCGGAAAACGCACCTGGATTTACATTGATGAGATCCAGCTTCTTTTTTCCAATGAATATTCGGCGCAGTACTTTTTTGAACTCTGGAGCCGAAGCCGTAAATGGGGAGCAATTCCTACCGCAATTACACAGAATGTAGAAACGCTGCTTCTCTCCGATCTGGCTCGGAGAATGCTTTCCAACAGTGACTTTATTATGATGCTGAATCAGGCGCAGCCGGACAGAGTGGAGCTTGCCGGACTCCTTAACATGAGTACCAAACAGCTTTCCTATGTCACCAATACTCCTGCCGGAAGCGGACTTCTTTTTGCCGGTAAATCCATTGTTCCTTTTGTCGATAACTTCCCAAAGGGAAATCCGCTCTATGAGATGATGACCACCCGTATCGAGGAGGTAACAGGGCTTGAAACTGTAAAACATGATGATAACACAATTTTATAATGTTTTAACTTTATATTATTAAGAATTTATATTATTAGTCCAAGGAGGGGAATGAGCAGAAACATAAGAACAAAAGAAGATGCTGCCATCATCCGGGACACGAACAGAGAGCATTTGAAAGATGTGATCCATTCCTCTGATCGGGATTCTGCCAGACAAAGCATTCACTCTCAAGATCATTCTGCACTATTAAGGGCAGAAAGGTACGAAAGTTCAGAGCTTCCTTCAAAATCTTCAAAAAGCTATCCCTTACAGCAACCGGAGTTATACCGCACAGAGACTTCTGACCCGGAAGCTGCCTCAAGGTATGAAACAATTCCGGAAGGGGCTTCTCAAAAAAGAGTGCCGGCTTCTTATCAGGCGGAACGGTATCAGCATTACAATCGGGAAATTTCCATCAAGAAACAGGCAAGATACGGTACAGTTGAAGAAAAGACAGGGGAAGGAAAAAAAGTGGGCGGTGCAGCCGGAAATGCTGTGCTGAAATCTGAAAGCCGGATTATTAAAGATTCCAAAGCTGGCGTTGCCGGAAGATCTTCTGTAAAGTCTTCCATTCAGGATACTGCAAAGAGCAACATTGTTAAGCCTGGTATCGATTTGACAGAAGCTTCTTCCGGTTCTGTTCAAACCGGTTCCGGAAAGAAAAAGGATGCAAACGGTTTCTTACAGAATGCCGGGCGCATTGCTGAACGAAGGGTATTGTTAGGAAATCAAGATCCGGAGGAGCTTTCACAAAGAGCGGCGGCACAGACTAAGTATTATGGCTATAAGGCAGGAAAGTATGCCCTGCTTGCCTCCAGCAGAGCTGTAAGGTCTGCAAATATTCATTTGTCAGCATATAAGGATAAAGCCAAGATAGAAAAACAACTATCAAATAAGGGACAGCTGATGTCCCAGCTCTCTCCTGCCAATACCCTAAAAAAGAAGATCGGAACGCTGGCAGAGGACTTTCATGGATCAGATGACCTTGGAATTAAGGCAATTACTGCCCCAAAGGATGTTTGGTTCAAGGCAAGACGAACCCAGCGGATGCTGGCCTCTGCAGGACGGACATTTAAATGGACTGCAAAAGGGACTGCGAAAGGAGTAAAAAAGACTGCACAAGCAGCACAGACCATTGTAAAAAAGAGCGTTGCAGCCATTAAAAGCTTTTTATCCAATCCTCTTGCGATAAAGATCAGCCTGATTGCAGGGCTTATTGTGCTTCTGATCGCTCTATTGATAACAGCAGCCTCCTCAATCACTTCCATTTTTCCGGTGATCAGCCTGAAGAGTGAGGATAAAGAGCTCGCAAAGACTTACGACTATATCACGGAGCTGGATGCAAATCTCACAAGTGAAATTAGAAATATTTCCGGAGACGGTATAGACGAATATCATTTCTATGTCAATGGTGCCTCTGTTTCAAGAAATGATATTATGATCTATACAAATGCAGATTCCATGCTGATGTACCTTGACTGTAAGTATGAGGACTATACCTTTGATAATCCGATCCTTGGATTTTTTGGAGGAACTAACGTTAAGGAGGAACTCACAACCATTCATCACGCATTGCATTCTTTCGAAACCAGTGAATGGGAGGAAGAAATTGAGCATGAACATGAAAATGAAGACGGAACAACAGATAGCTGGACAGAAATTCGGTATCACATGGATGTCAATGTTCATACAGGAAGCTTTGATTCATACCTTACAGAAAATCTTGATACTCTTCTTACGGAAGATCAGAAGGAGCTCTATGGGGTCTTGAAGGATGTTGGTGTTTATACTGCCAGAAAGGAGCTTGGAAATCCATTTGCCGACAAAGCGGAATACTCTCTGCAAGAACGCTGGGGATGGAAAGCAGAGAATGACGGCATTATCCATAATGACGGCGTGGATATTCCCAAAAGCTCCGGGGCAGAGGTTTGCTGTATAAAGTCCGGAACCGTATCTGAAGCAGGCACTTCCGGAAGCTATGGAAACTATATCCGGGTGAAAAGTGGGAAAAGCGAGGTTCTGTATGGAGGGCTTTCTTCCATCACTGTTTCTTCCGGAGATAGTGTTTCCCTGGGCTCTGTGATTGGGAAGGTCGGTTCGGCATCAATCCTGCACCTGGAATATTTTATCGAAAATGGATTTAATACAAATCCTGCTTTCTATCTGGATGGTTATTCCGGGTATCTCTCTGATTCAGGACTTGGCTTCCTGGGAGATCGCATGTCCGGCTTGGAAAGCTTTTCAGGAAGTAAGGGAGCTGCTCTTGCCAGGGCATTCCCAGGAGGCATTCCGGCAACAAAAGCCGCTATGGATCAGTATATGGTGACAATCTCTGTTCCCTGCCTCAACAAGTCCGGACAAAGAGTCAGCAGAAGAGTAACCTGCAATCCCAATATTGTATCTGAAGTCCAGGAAATTTTTGAAGAAATGGCGGATATAGGCTTTATTGCCTATGATGTTTCCTGTTATTCTTATCGATATAAGAATAATGGCAGTGGGAAAAAGAACCTTTCATCTCATTCCTATGGGCTTGCTTTCGACATCAATGTGAACGAAAACGCACAGTACCTCCTACGGAATGGCAAATATGTTCTTAACACAGGTTCTCTTTACCAGCCAGGAAGCAATCCCTATTCTATTACACAGGAGGTTGCCAATATATGGATCCGGCACGGATTTGCATGGGGAGGCGCATGGAAGAGCCAAAAGGACTACATGCACTTTTCTTTGACAGGAGATTAAACGAAAGGATTCGGCTATGAGAACACGAAAATATATTATAATCTCTGCTATTCTCGCTGTTATTGTTCTTGCCCTGAGTATAGCAGCCTTTCTGAAAAGCAAAAGCTCTGTTTCCTTTTCAGAGACGATAGCAGAGGAAGCTTCCTCTTTCCCGGAAAGCATCAGCTTTGCAGAAACCTTGGATATGGAGAGCCTTGCTAATGAAAGCGATCCGGAAGAACAGGAACCTTACGCTGCAACAGGAGAGACGGAGGAAATCATCTGGTCAAAAGACAAAATCCACTTCGTGAATATGGACAGCTTTTATGCTCCGGAAAACACCCTGCCATTGGATGCCTGGAGCAGAATTACCGATGAAACGGATAAGTTCTTAAAGACCTGTAATATTGCTGCATGGGAATTATCCGGGATTCCAGGAAGCCTGCAGCTCATCGGGCATACCTATCAGCTGCAGGTCAGTGTTTCAGAAATTCAGGATTCCATACTGACGATCTTCTATCACACTGATTCACAGACATTTGAATTTCGGTATGAAGATCCCACCCATGTTTTTGCTACAGAAAATGCACCTTAATATTATAAATTTATAATTTCTTATTATTTTATTATCTTAACTTCAAGGAGGACATGATGGCAAAGAAATCAACCGAAGATCGGATCAGAGAGAAAAAGGCTGCGCTTATGAAAGCAAATGCCCATCTTTCTGCTCTGCAAAGTAAAATCAAGAAGCTCACTGGAGAAATTGAAGAGTTAGAAAACTTTGAAATTCTTTCTCTCACCAGAGGACTTGCGATGCCGACTTCAGAGCTTAAATCTCTAATTCTGGAATTGAAAGAAAAGAAAGAAATCAGGGAAAAGGAGGCAGAGCATGAATAAACGGACTAAACTTTGGATTGCTGCATTATGCTGCATACTCTTTACTGTTTCAGTTGCCGCCTGCGGCAAAAAAAAGGAAAACACAGATAATGAAAGCTCTGCGGCACAGAATACCGATACTGTAACAGAACAGAAAAGCTATGACATTCTTGGCTCATGGTATAGCGACCGGGAAAATGGCGATATGCTTACTCTGAAAGAGGATGGGTCTTATACGTCTTCTGTATGGCTGAAAGATGGAATCTACACTATCTCTGGAGACATGCTTATTTTGAAAGATACCTTCGGAAAAGAAACCAGATTAAGCATTGTTCAAAATAAGGATGAAATCACCCTCATTTATTCTGAGAAAGCATCAGGACATACTTATTACCGGACAGAAGATAAGCTGAATGAGGCAAAAGCGGTTCAGGAATCTTCAGCCGCAGAAGAACAGAATTTTAATGAAACTATTCTTATGAAAATTCTGACTACAGGAGATTGGAAAAATCAAAAAAGCTTCACAGAGCCCGGGGGGTATACGCTCCATATAACAGATACAGAGTTTTTGGTTTCTGCAAATGAAGAACATGAAATGCGAAAAGATCCTAAATTTACAGAACTTTTTCCCGCAAAAGCATATAAATACAAAATTACAGAAATACGCCAAGAAGAGGTTCTTCTCGGTTCATCAGCTGAAAGCAGATACTCCTTCAAAGCGACCATTACAAGGGATAATGGAGATATACAGGAAAATGTGCCATTTACTGTTGAAATTGGAAATGATAATTTTTATAGCATCTCATCTGGTGGTTTTCCATATAATAGCAAAACTTATAGTAAAACTATAAAAATAGACTTTGATATGAAACCAACAGAAGCTCCGGAAGAAATAGCAGCATTAGAAGAATCAGAAACACTTCCAGAGCCTCCAATTATTGCCCATATTTACCCTGAAACCGATTCCTCTAAAGAACGAACTATAATTCATGAAGATGGAAGTGTAGAGCATATACGACAGATTCGCAGAAACGATAATCCCGATCTGTCTTCATTGTGGGAAGATAAGGTCAAGCGCACAAACGAAACTGTTATCGGCTCGTCCTGGAGAGGAACTTTCGATGATACGCCTATAGAAAATACAGTGTATTGGACTTTTGATCTAAATGCTGATAATACCTATTCTCGCTTCAATGGAGAAACAGGAGTAAGTGAAACCGGGACATATACTATTTCCTATGAGGAAACCGGGACAGCCTACTATGGGATATTCCATCTGACAAATACAGAAGACGTTCAGACAGATCTTCCCTTCTATCTGTCCACTTCTCAAATAACACAGGAACCACAGTTAAACTTGGAAATGGAACCTACCTATTTCCTACAAAAATGATGTATCTACGCATATAAGAATCTAAGGAAACCTTAATAATTTATGCACTTGTTGTTAATATAGCATCCATGGTAAACTAAATTTAGGTATTTTTAACAAATTTATTCTATGCCACTCTAAAAATCACTAATTTTAAAAGGCGGTTCATTTTATGAAAAAGCTTAATCCTATGAGGTATAAAAACGGAGATATATTTTATTTTAGTTGATATGATATTAAGATGAAACTTATTAATTTGGAGGTGACTTATGAATAAAAGAAGATATCTATTAGGAACTCTATTAATGTTTGTGTTAATAGTATCCTCATGTATGATTTCGTTCGCGGCAGATAAATTAGATATAAGCAAAAGCGAAGATCTTTTACAAAATAAAGCAGCATTATCTGAATTTATTAAAAGTTCGAAATTTTATCAAGAAGCTGATGGAAGTTTTGTTTTTGAAAAAGAACGTGTGATAAGATCTGACGCTGATACTGGTGAAAAAGAGATTTCTAAAGATACTATTGCTATTTTCCCATTGGATGAAATCTCAAAAATTAAAATCCAAAAAGATATTGAAGTTATCAGACGTGCTGGAGGATCGGGATCTATAGATATGGATGAATGGGATTCTTCCGGTTCTATACAAGCACATCTTATTGTAAATTACAATCTATCTGAAGTAGATGGAATACAATATGTTAAACTTACTAGTGTAAGAGGAACTCATTCTAGAGCTAATAGTGGGGTCTCTGTAAAAAGTCAAAGTGTAAGATATGCATGCCAGGGATTTTATTCAGGAGGATATCAAACGAAGTCTGCAACATATACCCCAACTTCTTCGTCCTGGTCAGTAACAGCACCATCTTCATGGAGTGCTGTATCAACATCATATAATTGTTTGATGGGAGCTAATTATCAATTGACTTTAGGACGTGGCACTTCGACTTGGAGTTTTTCAGTCGTAAATAACCCCTATGATAACTAAAATCATATCAAAATATAGTATATGTATTTTGCATTTGTTTATGATTGTAGATATTTTTTTGATGGAAACCTTTGAAAATATCAGACGTATTAGTTACAATGCATATCCATATATTTTATACGGTATTTTAAGATTATTGATTTTAGGTATATTGATAACGATATATATAATTTATTTTCAGCTGAACCGGATATGGTTATATTGTTTTTTGATTGTTGATTTTTTATTACTTGGGTTTCTTATATCTAGATACTTTATAAATCGTTGTGAAATTATAATTCTGGTTATTGGAATAATAGTCACACAGTTATTTGTTGAGAACATAAAAGATCATAAAGGAAAAATTTGAATATCCTATAACCAGAAAAGGAGACTGTTTGACAGTCTCCTTTTCTTAAACTATCTCAAACAAAACTAATAAAACTTTTTATCTGTTAATATAACTTTACACTTCGAATATAGTTCAAATCATTTCATAAAATGTTTTTATTATTTAAAAAAATAATTTGATTTACAAACCGTTTTACGTAATCTTTTTTTATAAAAAACCGGCATTTTTCGTTCAACTGTAAAATATTCTATAAAACGACCGTTTTAAGGTGCATTGCAAAAGGAAATGTAATAAAATAAAAACAAAAACAATGAGGATTGGTTAAATGGTTTTTGGATATGCACGAGTAAGTAAGGAAGATCAGAATATCTTTCTTCAGATAGATGCACTCAGAAAATATGGTGTTGATGAAATATTTGAAGAGAAAATAAGCGGAGGAAGACAAAACAGACCCAAACTTCAGGAACTGCTATCAAAGCTAAGAGTAGGGGATACGCTTGTAATATGGCGTCTTGATCGCCTCGGACGTACTGTAAAGCAGCTTATTTCACTTGCAGAAGATTTTGAAAAGAATGGAATACATTTTGTCTCTCTTCAGGAAAATCTCGACACCACAACTGCAACGGGGAAATTTTGCTTTTATATGTTCTGTGCAGCTGCACAGATGGAACGGGATGTTATTTCAGAGCGCACGAAAGCTGGTCTTGACGCAGCCAGAGCAAGAGGGCGTCGCGGTGGACGCCCTGCTCCGGATAAGAAAAAACTGGATAAAGCCAGAAAGATGTATGAAACTCGTGAATTTAGTGTAAGAGAAATCGCAGAAACAGTCGGAATATCTATATCAACTTTTTATAAATATGTTGTTCATCAGACACCTGAACGAATGCAACAAAGAAAGGAGAAGCAGACAAATGCCAAACAGCCAGGAAAAAATCAACGCCCTGCTGAAGAAAGCTGAAGATGGAATACGAGAAGTCTTTGAGAGCGAAAAATATCAGACCTATCTCACTGCAATGTCAAAGTTTCATCAGTACAGTTTTCGGAATATCTTGCTTATTCACCAGCAAAAGGCAGACGCAAGTTTTGTTGCCGGATATGCAGCATGGCAGAAGAAATTTAACAGGCAGGTTCTTAGAGGCGAAAAGGGAATACAGATCATAGGTTATACCACCAGGAAGCTAAAGAAACAGGTTGAATTAAAAGACGATAATGGAGATATTGTATATTCCTATAAGCCTGATGGAACACGAAAACCTGCTACAAAAACAGAAGAATATATCGTTCCTTCGTATGTTCCTGTCTATGTATATGACATATCACAGACTGACGGAGAGCCACTTCCAAAGCTTGTAAATGAATTAGATGGAGAAGTAAAAGGCTATGCTCAGCTCATGCAGGCGATAGTCTCAACCGCCTCATTCCCTATCTCGTTTGAAGAAATGAAGGGAGAAGTAAAAGGTTATTGTGATCCTATCTCTCGTAAAATCGCAATAAAATCCGGCATGAGCGAAGTTCAAACTATCAAGACAGCAATTCATGAAATTACACACGCTGATTTACATGCTCCGGAACAGAATCTTGCCCTCGCTGATCGCACAGATCACCGTACAAGGGAAGTTGAAGCGGAAAGCACCGCTTTTGTCGTATGCAGCCATTACAACATTGATACGTCAGACTATTCCTTTGGCTACCTTGCCGGATGGAGTAGCAGCAAAGAACTGTCGGAACTGAAAAACAGTCTTAACACAATTCAGAAACAAGCCAATGACTTAATCTCTCGAATTGACGAAAATCTGACACTTCTAAAGGAAAAAGAATTGTCTGTATCTCCTTCTCTGCTTGAAGAGAAAAAAGCGGAGGAACTTAGGAACTACACTGAAAAGCTCGATACAGTGCGTTTTGATGGAGATATTGACCTTGATCGTGAAAAGACCAGAGCACAACTGGGTTTTAAAGATAATGTACCTGAAAAAGCTCCCAAAAAATTCAATGATGTACTCAATCATGCAAAAGAAAAGGCTGCACAGTATAATCAAGCAATGAAAGAAATTCAGGAACAGATACCAGAAAGAGAGGTAAGATAATGGCATTTACCATTGAGGAAAGAACTTTGATTAAGCTTTACTCAGACCCCCTAAATCCTTCCCGTGATAAAGTGCTGGAAAATATACAGCACAGCCTTCCGGCAGTAAAAGATCCGGAATTTATAGAGCAGCTGAATACTATTGTTCGTAAGGTCAATGCACTCACAGAAGAAGCCTTTCAAAAGATCGATCTTGACGATATAATTGAATAAAATTAAAACTTTATAATATTATAAATTTAAATCGTTATAATTTTAGGAAAGGATCTTACATGAAATACATTACCGGACAACATGCATTAAATATACCATGCTCCCTATTAACATGCGGGGACTGGCATCAGGCCGCATTGCAATGGAATGCCCCTTTTATCAAAGACAGCAATGACAGCATTTTTAAAGATTATGGCATTGAAACAAATGTTAGCATTCCGGAGCACAATGAAAAATATAATGTGGCCAACCATATTCGCGCCCTGCTTGATCTGCTTGAACTTGACAAATTGTCCCTGGCGCAAGGGATGAACAAAGATTATATTTGCAACGATTCCTATAATGACGAGATTTTTGAACATGTTCTACTTCTCTTCAATTTTCCAAATTGGCCAGAAATAGATAAATTTATGGGGAAAGAATACTATTCCCAATGGCTGGAATACAAGAAAGGAAAAATCGCATGACCGACTGGAGAAAAGAGCATGGGGCGGTAATCCATAATTTTCTCAAATACTTAAATGAAAAATCAGATAACTTTATTTTAAAGGGTGGTACCGCTCTCCTAATGTGCTACAAGCTTGATCGATTTTCCGAAGATATCGATCTTGACGGTAAAACTAAAAATATACAAGGAATCATGGACGGCTTTTGTCAGGAGTATGCTTTTTCCTATCGTACAGCAAAAGACACTGATACTGTCAAACGCTATATGATTAACTACGGAAACAACGGAAAGCCTTTAAAAGTGGAAATCTCTTTTCGGAGAAAACATATTGATGATTCCGAAATCACCAACGTCAATGGCATCAAGGTATATAATATCAATACCCTTTGCGCCATGAAAACAAATGCTTACTCAAGCAGGGATAAGATACGAGACTTATACGACCTTACCTTCATTTGCAACAATTACTATGAGCAGCTTCTTCCTCAAACGCTTACTCTATTGCGAAGTGCCCTTGAATATAAGGGTGTAGAGCAATTCGATTATATCATGAAAGAGCAGCACGATGAGCTTATTGACGAAAACAAGCTTGCCGAAAGCTTTCTTCTAATGTTTGATAAACTAGGACTTTTATTTGAAGAAAAAGAAAAACAAATGTTGCTCTCTCACGAAACTGCCATAATTCCTGAAAAAAAAACTCTCTCTGAAGTTAAGAAAACCGCTAAAGAAAAAGCTGTAGCTTATAATGAATCCATTTCGTCTTTTCCAAAAAAGACAAAAGAAACTGATATAGAGTTATGATGAACGAGCTTTAACTATATTCCGGCTAATATCAAAGGGGAACATGTAACATTGCGGTGTTACTGCTCCCTTTTTTAAAGCAAAATTATAACTTTATAATGTTAAAAAATTATAAAGTTATATTAATATTTCACTGCTAATAGGGTACTATGATAACAATGATAGGCAACGGCGTGTGTCTGTCAAAGCGTTGAAGCATAACAGCGTACCGGAAAGCCTTGTTATGCAGAGCTTTCAGTAGGGGTTGTGTAGTAACCTCAAGCCGGAGCAGGTGTAAGCCAAAAGAAAATACTCAAAACCGCCTTGTGTGAACAGGGCGGTTTTTCTTGTATAACGGAGAAGAATATGGATAAACTATAAGAATGTGCGAAGTCTTTCACTTTTCCCATATTCCTTTTTTCTCTTCCCGTGCTTTCCTTTGTACTTCATAAAAATGATCTGCATACCGGCTGTTTGGCTGTACTGTCATCACGGCTGCATAGCCTTCCTCAAGTAAAAGCTCATTCAGCATTGTATTTCCATCTTCAAGATAAACATAAGCCAATACCCTGTCATACTGATCTGTTATCGAAACATCATACTCCAAATATACCCTTTTGTTCTCAAGCAGACTTCTGACATATTTTGAAACTTCCTCTCCTTCCGCCGTATTCCGACGCTGATCCGGATGGACACTCTCCGGCGCATCGACTCCGATCAGCCTTATTTTTTCAGATTTCCCATCAATAGAAGCAATAAAGGTATCGCCATCTACTACCCTTTCTACCGGATATGGTCCGAAACGATCCGGAGCTGCCTCTTTCCGAAATAACTCTACAATTACCAGAACTATAATACTTACAAAAAGCAATAAGCCAGCTTTTCTTCTATCTCTCCACATCTTCTTTTGACTTTTTCTTTTCATAGCTCCGTTCTTCGACTTGTCCTGCCATAATCTCCTTTACAATTTCTCTAGCTTTCCGGATATTCTCTATTCGATTATTTACCCTATTTAGCTGCTCATTAATAGATATTGCTTTTTCATCCTGTTCTCTTACCAGATTCATAACCTTCTCAGGATCAACGGTTGTATTTACCCCCATCCTGTCCAGCTGCTCTACAGCAAACCTAAACTCCTCCAGCTCTCCACTATATTTATTGATATACTTCTTTCTGGAGATAAAATTCTGTTTCTGAAGATCTTCAAATATCGGCTGATACCTCTGGTATGTAATGAGGTACTTTGCCGCATTTTTATACTGGATATTTCGGTCATTGAGTTCTTTAATAGTTCTTTTCACCTCTCCGGATTTATCTTTAAGCTCTGCAAGCTTACTATCAAAATCATCAATTCCGTGTATCTTTTCTTGCCTGATCGTCCGGAGCGTTCTTTCCAGCTCTTTTAGTTCCGATAATCTCTGCTGATTACTGATATAATGCCATGCAATATTATCGTCATACCTCTTTGCGGCTGTTTCTGCTGTTAGAGGTCTAATAGCTTCAGGAAGCATACTGATTTCCGTTAATCGTCCGGTCACTTGATTTTGAAAGAGTATTGTCAGTTTGTCCCCTCTTATCCCTGTTACCTTCCCAATATTTCCTCTGTCCTCAGCAATTACATAAGTTTCTCCTAGAACAATTTTTACCCCATCAATTACCGGATAATCTTCTATAATTTTTCCTCTATTTTTTTCGGAAAGCCTTTCAAAAATTTTTTCTTTTGTGTAGTTCTCACCAATAGTTTTTCCTCTAATTTTAGCTGCTCTTCCGTTTTTACTTTCTATGCCAATTTTGTGAAATGTAAGATATTTTCCCTCTAAAATTTCAATTCCATTCTGTTTCAGCTCTTCCTTAAACTCTGAAAAATTCTGGCATTTCAAAATAGCAGCATCTATACTTTCTCTTACCTGAACTTTCCATGAATTACCTTTTTTTACTTGCTCCCACTCATAATGGGACATACTTTTTTTCTTTTGAGGCTCTGCAATTATGCTCAATCCGTTTTCTTCACATATACGGTCGCTTACTTCTCTGAGATGCTTTGCGATTTTATAGTTGTTGAATTTTTTATAATCAAAAAAAGAAACTGCATTAAAAACAATATGATTATGAATATGCCCCTTATCTATATGTGTACTGATAACATATTCATACTTGCCTTCAAGTACATCATCCGCCCATTTTTTTCCAAGGTCATGTGCCTTCTCCGGAGAAATTGGATCATCCGGAGAAAAGCTTTGAATCATGTGATACGCCAGATTATTCGCTCCTCCGGTTTTAGTATAATCTCCTTTTAACTCTCTCCCAAGAGCAGCTGTCATTCTATATTCAAGTGCTGCTGTGTAAGGATCCACATTATATCCGGATATGAGAATTTGACCTTCCGTTTTTTTAGGATTTTCGATATAATCCATTACTCTATTTAAGGTAGCCTTTATTCCATGTATTCTTGTATAAGCCATACACTTAATCCTCTACCATTTTTACCAGACGTTCAATGCAGGCTCTCTTCACGTTTTGATAGTACGCCTGTAGGTTCTTTACATCTTTTTCATAAATACTTCTTGTTTCATTCGCCCGGAGTGCTATCTGATTGATACTTCTTGCAAGGTTCGCAAGCTCTTTTGTGAGCGCCTTTATTTCTGAAAAATCCCTTTTTATAACATATCCATCTAAAAGCATTTTTCGGGCATACATAGAAAAATTAGTTGTACCAACTTGCAACATTTTTTCTTTTATTAATGCGGCTTCTTCTTCTGTGACAAAAAGTTGCAAGCGCACCATTCTTTTTCTATTTGCCATTGACCTTTTCTCCTAGCTATTTTACAAAACTCTTATTTCTTTTTCAGCTTTAGCAATTGGGGTTTGGGGCGAAGCACCAACAAGCAAAGAAGGAGTAAATAATCATTAGATTATTTACGATTTCGCGGAAGTGTGCTAACACTTCCTTTGCTTGCTGTACTTCGCTTCGCTCAGTACCATTGTAGAGCAAAATTCTAAAATTCTCAACAAAAAACAGAGGTAACATGTCCTCTGTTTTTCTACTTTTAGATGGTATTTTCATTTTTTAATTTTTCCAGATATAAATTTATTGCTTCCCTAACTAATGAAGACTTATCTTTTTTCATTTTTATAGCAGCCATAGCAATATTCATATTCTGGTCATCTGTAATATAAAATCCGACCTGAACTGTCTTTTCACCGGTTTCTTTATCTTTACCGATTGCTCGCTTTTTTGTTTGTTTTATATTTTTGTTCCCATTTACAATTGCTTCATTCCTTATTTCTGTTTCCTTAATATCAGATATAAATTTCTTTGCTGTCTCTGTTACATCAAATTTTGCTTTACTCATTACTTATTTTCCTCCAAAAATTCATCAATAAAATCTAAATAATCCTTTGATACATTATTCTTTCCGTCATAGCTGAATATATCTTTTTTATTTGCTTTCGCTTCATCGACCATAACAGAATTTCTAATGAAAGTATGGAAAACTTTAGATTCAATTTGATGTGCTACTGCTTCTGCTAGTTCTTTAATTCCCTGTTCAATGTTTGCTCTGGGATTATATCTTGTCAAAAGAATACCGGAGATTTTTAAATTAGCATTTCCGTATTCCTTTGCAGTATTAACACTATTTACAAGATTTACAATTCCCTTCACACCATCAAAACCATTCGCTGGTATTAAAACTTCATCAGCTGCAAAGAAAGCATTTGTAGTCATGATTCCCAACGTAGGAGGAGTATCTAAAAGAACAAAATCATACTGTTCAACTACAGGAGCAAGTGCTTTTTTTAACTTATGCTCTCTCCCTGTTTGTACAAACTCCATATCCGCACTTGCCAATGCAAGATCGGCCGGAAGAATGTCAAAAACATCAAAATGCTGAATTGCTTCTTCGGCTTTCGATGTACCCTTCATCACATCATAAGTTGTAGCAAGTCCTTCTGTCTCTGCTCCGATATTCGTTGTAAGGTTTCCCTGAGCATCCAGATCAATCACAAGAACTTTATAACCTTTTCTTTTCAATCCAGCTGCCATAGCAGCTGTAGTTGTTGTTTTTGCTACTCCGCCCTTTTGGTTGGCAATGGCTATTATTTTAGCTCTCATTTAACACCCCTCTCGCCTTTAATTCTATTTCCCTCTTCATCATACTTAACTGGTTCAAAGTGCAATCTATATAAAGCATCCTCGACTAATTCTTTTGCAAATTCATTTTCGGTTAAATCCTTTTTACCACTATTTTCTTTTACAGCAAATAAAATGATTTCATTGAATGCTGTACTATCCACCATACGGCATAAATCATCTGTATCACAGGTAGCAAGAAATTCAAATATACGTATCTCTTTCTCTGCAACTTCTTTTTCAATCTTTCCTTTTCCACTAAGATTTTGTAGCTATCTGCCATCATGGAAAATCAATTCATACAGCACCTCCATTCACAAAATTATAATCCTTTAACTTTATGATATTTTAAAATTATAATATCGAAATGTCAAGTTGTTTTAACTTTATAACAATAAAATAATTTAATGCTATAAAGGTGTAATATTGTTCGTTTCGCTGGCAGTCAGTCAATGGGACGCTCCTTAATGCTCCCTCGCTGCGCTCAGTCCGCTTACCGCTCTAAAGCCCCTTGACTTCCCTGCTCCGTGCGTTCCCTCGGCTTTGCCGATAACGGGGAACTGAAAAAAAGAACTTTTCAGCCCGTTATCGGACGCCGATTATACGCACTCCGCTCGCTTCACTTCTAAATTTCCACTTCAAAATTAGCGGGGCTCTGCCCCTGCACCCCGGCCTCCTTCAAAGAACTGAATCAAAACGCTTCTGGAACGCATCAGAATCGATTTTAAGGCGTTTTTTTTGTTTTATGTATAAAAAACACTAATAAGCAATAAAAACCGTTTACAGAGGCTTGCAGACGCTTAAAATTGAGGCTTTCTATGTCTTAATCACTGAGTATCTCATTTTGATTGACAAGCAATATCATATATTCTAAAATATGTACATAAATAAGTATTAAAAAATGTATATATTTGTATTGGAGGTGTGAGATGATCGCATTAAAAACAACGGATATAAGAAATGATTTTAAAAAGGTCAGCAATCTTATTTTTACAGGAGAAAAAATACTGGTTTCCCGCCCTCGAAATGAAAATCTTGTGATCCTGAGCGAAAAGGAATACAACGAACTGGAAAAGCTCCGGAGGAACAGTGAATATCTGGCTAAGCTTGAGCATTCTTTTCAGCAGCTTGCCGAAGGACACACTGTAGTTAAGACAATGGAAGAGCTTGAGGCTATGGCGAAATGAATGTAACCTTTACAGAAACTGCCTTGAGTGAATACATTTCTTGGCAACAGGAAGATAAAAAGACCTTGAAGAGAATTAACCAGCTCATACAGGATATTCAGAGAAATGGATTAACTTCAGGTATTGGAAAGCCAGAGCCTTTGAAGGGACGTAAAGCATACAGCCGCCGGATAGATACTTCAAACCGATTAGTCTATATTGGGGATGCAGAAAGGAATTTAGTCATTTTATCTTGTAAAGGGCATTATGAAGAGTAATAATGTTTTAACTTTATAATGTTATATTGTTATAATTTTATTTTGGGCTTTGGGGGATCTTCTTCAAAGTCCTTTTTTTAGTCGTGCTAAAGGTACGATGATTTTCTGTTAAACAACATAGACTTTTCCGGTAAAGGTCATAGACTTCTTCTGTTGTGTGCAAAGAATCTATTTACCATCAGTATCAGCAATAAGTTATCCACAATTCAGGTGAAAATCTGTCTGTCAAACTCTCCCTTGATAGATAGCTTGATTTACTACTTGATTTACTACTTGATTTATTACTTGATTTAGAGAGCCAAAAAAGCAAGTATTTATGCGGATTTCAGAAATTAAACAACATAGACTTTTCCGGCAAACAACATAGACTTTTCCGGCAAACAACATAGACTTTTCC
>QWCK01002357.1_pt1 | contig 24042 bp, 32 predicted proteins | sample 1972571 | NCBI WGS metagenome assembly QWCK01 (sample SAMN09866710, study PRJNA288562) | Human gut metagenome isolate term2_stool, whole genome shotgun sequencing... | isolation source: gut | host: Homo sapiens | place: USA: California | reverse complement strand
CGAGTGCTGAAGGAGCTGGAAGCGTGCTGATGGTTTATCGTCTGCGCCGTTATCCACACTTGGCGCCGTCTTACATCATGTGCAGTAATGCTGTGGAGGGCTTGCGACTCGTAAGCGGAGCGCTGAAACTACAAGAAACAGAGATAGAAGTGATCGGGATGATCCCGTGGGAGGGTAAACGATCATGATTAACCGAGTAATCTTAACCGGCCGGCTGGCTCGGGATCCTGAGCTGCGCAAGACGCAGTCTGGGTTGTCCGTCTGCGGCTTCCAGCTGGCTGTGGATCGTCCAAAACTCAAGGGGCAGGACGAGGCTGTCACGGACTGGATCAGCTGCCAGGCTTGGCGTCAGGCCGCCGACTACATTTGCAACTATGCAAAAAAGGGCGCACTGCTTGCGGTGGACGGTAGACTCCAGACACACAGCTACGACAACGCATCTGGTCAGAAAGTCCATGTCACCGAGGTTGTCTGTGAGCGTGTTGAGATCCAGCGGCAGGCGTCAATGCATGGCAGTGGTAAACCTCAGTACGGATCAACTACATCTGCCAACACTGCCAGCCGCAGCACAACATATGCCTACGGTAGCTCAGGCTTCGCTAATCCAGAGTATCAGGATCCATTTGCCGATGATTACGGCCCGGGTCCCGCGCTAAATATCAGCTCGGATGATTTGCCATTTTAAAAAAGTTAGTGTAATGATCAAATTTAAGAAATCAGAAAAAATTGCAGAGAAAGATCGAATGGTCTTCTGCGGATGGGAAAAGAAAGTGATCCAGCCCTCGACAGCAGCGAAAAGAATTGCAGAAAATAATGAAATTGATCCGGATTCGATAAATATTGACGAATTTGAAGAAATGGCGATTCGTCTTGGATATTGGAGAACGAGATGAAAAAAAAGCAGAATTGAACCCTATCGAGAAATACGCCCCGCAGATAGTGCGGGAAATCAATCAATGGAATTATATCCTTATGGAAAATCTTGAGCTGAAAGGTACGTATTTTTCGGATGGTCACTACCTTATTGACCAAAGACCAAAACAGCAAAACGACGATTTACAATATCCGGAGCCCTAAAAAGGTCGGGAAAGGAGATGGGAGAATGAACGAATATCAGAGAGAGCTTTATGAGCTGACTGAATCAGCAGGCTTAATAAGTGAATTATTACAGGAGCTGGTAGACAGAGCCGATCCGCAGAATTTAACTTACGTAGCAGATGGATGTGATACAGACGGTAATCTAATATACGATATGGCATATTGCCCGAATTGTGGTAAGGAATTTGAATATGCAATAGGTGATTGGGGCTGCAATTACTGCTGTGATTGCGGCCAGGCGCTAGATTGGAGCGACGACCAATGATCCCCGCGCTGCTCGCCGTTGCGTTTGTGGTGATCGTGCTTATGATCGACAGGATGGGAGGTGACCGGTAATGGATGTTAAATTAAAACCGTGCCCATTTTGTGGCGCTGTGCCAACAATCCGCGGTATACAACACAAATGGCTTGAATGCGTTTTGTATGGAGAGGATAACAAGTTTACGGAGGAAAGTTGGTGGATATCGTGTGAAACAGAACATTGCCCTGCTTATCACATGTTAGAATACCCATCAAAAGAAGAGGCCACGGAAGCCTGGAATCTGAGAATTGATGATGATCGGATGGGAGGAGATTGATAATGATTTGGATTAGAAGTCAAAACAGAGATAGATTAGTATATTGTAGTGCTGTTTGGATTTATGACGCAGCCAGCGGATGAGGATGATCAGCAGCTCCTGCAGGAGCCACAAGGCACAGAGTAGACGAGACAGGGGGGATGGCAGTGGACGAGAGGATCAAACGGACAAAGGATAAGCTGCGGGTGTATGGATCATACTCCCGAGAGATTAGCAAGTTGAGAGTATGGCTGCTTGATCTTAGCACCTATCTTTGGCTGCATGAGGACTGGCCAGAGCAGGCAGCAAGAGAAATGAAGATCCACGGATTAGACAATAAACATCCACCCGGGCAGCAACTCTGCGTGCAAAAGGCTGCCGTCGAGGCGCAGCTGGAGCAGCTGAGAGCTGCGAGGTCCGCTTTGGGGCTGGATGACTGGCTTGACAGCTTAAGCCAGGACGATCGTCAGATCATCCAGCTAGTTTACGAGGAGGGGTACAGCTATCAGGCAGCTGCACCCATGGTCAATCTCTCAAAGTCGGGATTGCGGGACAGAATTGATGCAATTTGTAAAAGTCCGCACGCGTGCGGTTGACTTTTGTGGTACTATACGCGTGTAAGATGCCAGTGGGTATCTACAGCCGATAGTACCGCCGGCGCCTCTGCTTTCTCCAGCGGCGGTCATAAAACAAGATAGCGGTGGATGAATTCCAAGTGAACCCATCTGCGGAAGCACTCTTAGCGGGGTGCTTTTTCTTTGGTTTCCGGCCGGTTCTTTCTCCTTCTGGTCGGATGCGGCAGGATGTTCTTTTCCCCTCTACTTTCTAACTTTCCTGCAAACTCACAGCCCCGCGTATCGCCTTGCGGGGTTTTAATTTACATTTGACGCGTTGACATAAATCAGGAGGTGGTGATATGACGTGACAACAGATCCAAAACGTGAGCTTGCCCGAGAGCTTTATCTGCAGGGCAAAAAATATCAGGAGATTGCCGACGAAGTTGGCGTGTCCCTGTCTGCAGTAAAGAGCTGGGCGATCCGATACTGGCGGTCGGAAAAGTTGCAACCAAAAAAACAAAAAGTTGCAACCGAAGTTGCAGAGAAAGTTGCAACCAAACGACACCGCGGCGGGCAGCCCGGCAACCACAATGCCACGGGTCCGCCGGGAAATCAGCACGCCGTCAAGCACGGCTTTTTTTGTAAGGTGCTGCCGGCGGAGACACTGGAACTGGTGGAGGATCTTGAGACTCTTAATCCTTTAGACGTCCTATGGCAAAATATTCAGATCCAGTATGCTGCTATCCTTCGGGCGCAGAAGTTGATGTATGTCAAAAGCCAAGAAGACAAAACGGTCGAGAAGATCGAAGAAAAATACGGCAATGTCAGTGGGGAACGCTGGGAAGTGCAGCAGGCCTGGGACAAGCAAGCAACCTTTCTGTCAGCACAGTCTAGGGCGATGCAGACGCTGACGAACATGATCAAGCAGTATGACGCGATGGTGGACACAGGCATGGCCAATCAAGAGCAGCGGGCACGAATTGAGCTGTTACGAGCTCAGGTAAACAAGCTGACCGGAACAGCTCAAGAGATTGAAGATCTAAGCGAAGCAGAGGCGGAAGTTTATGGCGCGGAAAAGTAAAAAGATCGCCTTTTGCTTTGGTGAGAAGCACAAGGAGTATATCCGAAACTGTACAAAAAACACCTTTAACTTTGCGGAAGGCGCAGTCCGTGCCGGAAAGACCGTCGACAACGTCTTTGCTTTTGCACATGAATTGAAAACAACGCCGGACAAGATCCATCTGGCAACCGGCAGCACGATGGCCAACGCGAAGCTGAATATCGGTGACGCCAATGGCTTTGGTTTGGAGTATATCTTTCGAGGGCAGTGCCACTGGGGCAAATACAAAGACAATGAGGCGTTATTTATAAAAGGCCCTTCTACCGGTCAGCAGCTGCGGATCGTTCTGTTCTCTGGCGGTGCGAAGGCGGATAGTTATAAAAAAATCCGCGGTAATTCTTACGGGATGTGGATCGCTACGGAAATCAATCTGCATCATCCGGATACAATCCGCGAGGCTTTTAACCGTCAGCTTGCAGCTCAGCGGCGTAAGGTGTTCTGGGATCTCAACCCTGACAACCCAAATGCTCCGATCTACACCGAATATATTGACCGGTATAGGCAGCGAGCGGAAATAGGGGAGCTGCTTGGAGGCTGCAACTACGAGCATTTTACGATTGACGACAACGTAACAATCAGCGATCAGCGAAAAGCTGAGATCAAGAGCCAATATGATCCCCAGAGTATCTGGTACATGCGGGATATTCTCGGCCGCCGCATGGTGGCAGAGGGATTGATCTACCGACAGTTTGCCGAATCCTGCGAGCGCAAGGACGGCTTTTTCTTTACTCCGGATAAACCCAAGGACATTATGGAGATCAACGTTGGCGTTGACTTCGGCGGCGGCGGATCAGCTCATGCCTTCGTCGCGACGGCGATCACCCGTGGATATCAAAAAGCAGTTGGCCTGGCAGCGCAACGGATCGACTGCAAAAACAGGGATATTGATCCGGATCAGCTTGGCAAGCTGTTTATCGATTTTTGCCTAGCGATCATAAACCGGTTTGGTTACATTACCAACGTTTACTGCGATAATGCCGAGCAGACGTTGATTGCAGGCTTAAGGACCTCGGCGCGAAAGTCAGGGTTATCCTGGCTGCGTATTACTGACGCGCTGAAAACAACGATTAACGACCGGATCAACCTAACAACACGGCTGATGGCTATGGGACGCCTGCAACTGATGGAAGGTTATTGCGACACACTGGCAGGAGCTTTCCGATCAGCGGTCTGGAATCCGAAAAACTTAACAGAAAACGAGCGTCTGGACGACGGTACAAGCGATATCGACAGTCTGGATGCTTTTGAGTACACAGTCGAAAGATCAATCAGCCGGTTTATCCGGTATGAGTAGGAGGTGATGAAATGCGATTTACAAAAGCGGCTGAGCAGATCCGCACAGCGCTGAAAAGTGATGGTGTGCTCATGGGGGATATGTGTTTAACCTCGAAGATGGCGCAGAGCATTGAATTGTGGACAGCGCTCTTTGAAGATGATGCGCCTTGGCTAAACGCGATTACTCAAAGCATGGGGCTGGCTCCAGCAATCGCCTCCGAAATGGCCAGGCTGATCACGCTGGAACTGAAATCAGAAATTGATGGCAGCGGCCGGGCTAAGTATCTCAATGATGCCTACCAAAAAGTGCTATCCCACATTCGCCAGCCGGTCGAAATGGGATGCGCAAAAGGCGGACTTGTTTTTAAGCCCTATGTTTCAGCGAGTGGGATTGTGGTTCAGACCGTACAGGCTGATTGCTTTTTCCCTGTTTCGTATGATGATACAGGGCGCCTGATCCAATGTGTGTTTGCAGAGCAGGTATTCCGCGGTGCTGATTACTACACCCGACTTGAGGTGCATACGCTGCGTAAAGGACAGCTAGAAATCAAAAACAAGGCTTATCACAGCCGAGTGGCAGAGCAGCTGGGCGCTGAGATTCCTCTGGCTGCGATCGACCAGTGGGCAGGACTCGCAGAATCCGTCGTGTTTGGTGATGTCGACAAACTGCCGATCGGCTATTTCCGAGTACCGCTGGCCAACAACATTGACAGCAACAGTCCGATCGGCGCCTCGGTGTACTCCAGGGCGATCTCTAAGATTCGCGAAGCAGATCGGCGTTATAGCCAATTAAACTGGGAGTACGAAGCAAAAGAAACAGCAGTGCATGTGTCGGAAGCTATGCTGCAGGACAATCCTGACGGGACCAGCGCTATGCCGAAAGGCAAGGAGCGTCTGTACCGGAAACTGAAATACGAGACAGGAGCCCGGGATAAGCCACTGCTGGATACTTACAGCCCGGACATTCGCGAGCAGTCCTACCTTAACGGACTGAACAGCCAGCTACGATCTATCGAGTTTAGCTGTAATCTGGCCTATGGTACGTTGTCGGATCCGCAAAGCGTGGATAAAACTGCCGAGGAGATTAAAGCCAGTAAGCAGCGCTCCTACGCCTTCGTCAGCGACGCTCAGATGGCTTTGCAGACGGCGCTGGATGATTTAATTGACGCGATGGACTTTTATGCTACGTTGTACAAGCTAGCGCCTGCAGGCAGCTATCAGGTGTCGTACAAGTGGGATGACAGCATTGTGATGGACGCTGAAAAAGAACGCCAGCAGGATCTGCAGGAGGTTCGCGATGGTATCATGCAGAAATGGGAATTCCGAGCCAAGTGGTATGGAGAAACTGAGGAGCAGGCGAAAGCAGCGATCCAATCGGCGAGCGAAACCGAGGATGAAGGATTGAATTTTAATGCTTAGTCCGCAGGAACTCGGCCATCTGACAGACGACATCGAAAAAATCTGGCAGGAGCTTGAAGACGAGTTGCTGGCTGACATGGCGCAGCGGATCGTTAAAAACGATTACGCTTTCCCCTCCACTGCAGCATGGAATAAGCAAAAGCTGGAAGGAATCGGCGTGGAGTATGATTACATTGTGCGGCAGCTTAGCCGGACATTGAAATTATCAGAAAAGCAGGTTAAACGTATCATCGGGGAGTCAGTGCAAGCCGCTGTGGATACGGATAATCTGATCTTTAAAGCTGCGGCAGAGGCGGGTTTGCTTGGCTCAGTGACGGATACGTCAGAGCTGATATCAAAGTTTATCGCCGATGGTGTTAAATCAACCAATGGCGAGCTGCGTAATTTTGCCAGGATGTATGCAGCAGATGCCAGTAAGCTATATGAGCACGCTGTCGATCAAGCCTATCTGCAGGTGACCAACGGGTTTTATACCGCCCAGCAAGCCTCGCAGACGGCAATCGAGCAGCTGGCACGGCAGGGGATCACCTCTGCGATAACGCCAAGTGGACGTCGAGAACACGCTGATGTGATTGTCAGACGAGCCGTAAGGACCGGCACTAATCAGGCAGCGCTCAAAGCCCAAGAGGCGAACTTTTTTGCGATGGGAGCGCAGCTGGTCGAGGTTACAGCGCATTACGGTGCCCGGCCAAGCCATGCTGAGTGGCAAGGCAAGGTTTATGAATGGGTGAAGCCTGGGCAACAAAAGAAGACTTCTTATCCTGATTTTATCAGCTCTACAGGGTATGGCACTGGAACCGGACTTGGTGGATGGAATTGTCGGCATAGCTTTTATCCATTTTTTGAAGGATTGTCTGAACGGGCCTACGAACCCCTAAACACGCAGGAAACTGAGCGGGTCTACGAGTTGGAGCAGGAGCAGCGCTACAATGAGCGGATGATCCGGGAATGGACACGCCGGCAGAAAACACTGGAAGCCGGCGGTTATGAGGCGAACAAAGAACGTGAGAAAGTCAAAGAATGGAAAAAGCGAAATGATAGTCTGATCAAGGCTAATCCGGATGTGTTGAAAAAGAATTATGCGAATGAAAAGATAAAACTTCGCTTGATTGATGGTAAAGTTGATCTTTCGGATATTAAAATTACAGGGGCTTTAGATCCGTACTCTAAGAGAGCAGACAAACATGCCGCACTTTATTATGAATCAGTTCGTAAAATGAAAAGCGATTGCGAAAAGATTTCTAAAAATACAGGTTATCCAGTTGATTTAATTAAGAGGATAAAGTACTATACGTTTATAGAAGAGCATGAGCTGGATAACGGTAAGGAACGCTTTTATCCGAACTTTCAGATGGCTCAAAGTTGGCAGCGTTTGATTGAAGGAAAAAACATCCAAGATCATGATCTGCTTTTACTTGAGCATGAAATGTATGAGCTTACTTTGGTTTCACTGGGTATGCCTCAAAATAAGGCCCATGATGCAACAAACAAGCTGTACAATTACACGAGAGGATGTGAAGAATTCTATGGTCAGTTTAAAAAATTTAATCGATAATGGGGATACTTTGGAATGTGATTATTATCCGGAAAATGATATGAACAACAAATGTCATCTTGTTATCGATAAAAAAACCGAAGAAATCATCTCTGTAAGTGGCGGCGAAACTAAGCCAAGCATGTATGCCGGTGGTGCCAGATCAAAGCTCGCAAAGTATATTGGCCGCGAGGATGAATTTCCGGAAATTGAATACTGTATCTGGGGATAAATTTGCGAAAGGAGGCAGAAGCGTATAATGGCAGACACATTCAAGATTATCTATAAAATATTGAAATATTTAGAGAGAGCCATGGATTTCAGTGAGTTGGATTTAACCCCGATTATGCCTGAAGCGCTGGGGATAACCCGAGAGCGATGGGGCGCTGTATTGAAGATGATGATCGATAATGGTTATGTTGAGGGAGTTACTTGTAAAGATTATGTTCACATAGATACACCGGTATTAGACATAACGCGCATAAAGATCACGCTGAAAGGACTTGAGTATCTCAGCGAAAATTCAATGATGAAAAAGTGCGCAGAATTCGCAAAGGGAATCATTGAAGTTATTTCTTAGAATTGGATAGCAGCACGGTCAAAGGATCGTGCTTTTATTATGCCCTGGCGCAAGGCGTAAAAAGGCAGGCGAGCAAGCGGAAGCAACCCGTGTTAAAAAAGCGTAGCAGGAGGAGATTATGGAAAGAAAGTTTTTAGAAGATTTAGGTATTGCATCCGATCTGGTCGACAAGATCATCAACGAGCATGGCAAAGACATCAATACAATCAAGGCTCAGCGTGATACCTATAAGACTCAGCTGGACACAACTAAAGCAGAGCTTAAAAAGTTTGATGGCGTCAATGTGGAAGATCTGCGCGGACAGATCACAAAGCTGCAGACAGATTTGTCCACAAAGGAAAATGAGATCGCGGAAAAGCTGTCAGACATCGAATTTAATTCTGCCCTTGAAAGTGCTATTAAGGCAGCTGGCGGGCGTAATGCAAAAGCGATCACCGCGCTGATCGGCGACACGAAGACGCTGAAAACAAGCAAAAATCAAGAAGCGGACATTAAGGCGGCGCTGGAAGCGGTGAAAAAGGACAACGATTATCTGTTTGAATCCGCTAAGCCGCCTTATGTAGTAGCATCCACTTCCGGAGCAGGGACGCCGAATCCGGATGACAAAAAAGCTCAGGCTAACGAGGCTCTGAGAATGCTTATCACAGGAAAGGAGGCATAAAGAATGCCTAATATTACAAACAGAGAAGCTGCTGAGGCACTAATCCGGCAGCAGATTATTGACTCCATCGTCCAGGACGCTCCAAAAAGTTCCATCGTCATGCAGCTCGGCCGTCGGCTGCCAAACATGACCAGCAATCAGACCCGTATGCGTGTATTGGATACCTTACCAACCGCTTACTGGGTGGACGGCGATACCGGGTTTAAACAGACTTCCATGCAGGCGTGGGATAATGTTTACATCAACGCCGGCGAGTTGGCGGTCATCGTGCCAATTCCAGAAGCAGTTGTCGCCGATGCCGACACAGATCTGATCGGCGAAATTACGCCGCGAATTAACGAATCTATCGGTAAGCGGTTTGACGCGGCAATCCTGTTCGGTGAAAATCGTCCTGCCGCCTGGCAGAACGACATCATCACCGTAGCAAGACAAGCCGGTAACAATGTCGCGGATACGGCAGAAAAGGATCTGTATGACAAAATCATGTCAGAAGGCGGTCTGCTGAACAAGGTGGAAGAAGACGGCTACGCAGTTAACGGAGCGATTGCGGCGTTAGGTATGCGGGCTAAGCTGAGAGGCTTACGGACAAATGATGGTCTGCCTATCTTCAAGTCAGATATGCAGGGAACAACACCGTATGCGCTGGATGGCGCGCCGATGTACTTCCCGGAAAACGGCTCCTTTGACAAAACCATTGCACAGATGATCGTGGGCGACTTCCGTCAGTTGGTTTGGGCAATTCGTCAGGATATCACGGTAAAGATTTTGGATCAGGGTGTGATCCAGGACCCAGTGACAAAAGCAATTCAGTACAACTTGGCGCAGCAGGACATGATCGCGATCCGTGTTGTCTTCCGCGCTGGCTGGGCATTACCGAATCCGGCAACAAGACTGAATGAAGACCGCACAGGCTGCGCATTCGCTTATCTGGAACCAGCGACCCCTGTAACAACTCAGACTGTTACAATTACCGTGAAAGACGGCTCTAATGAATCCGCAAAGGCGGTCAAAGGCGCATCGGTGGATGTTAACGGTTCGATCCTGAAAACCAACGATTCAGGCGTAGCTGTATTTAACTTGCGCAAAGGGGATTACCCAATCAAGATCAAGAAAGCAGGTCACAAAACCATCAACGACATTGTCATGGTGGCTGAAGCAGCTGTGTCCAAAACAATTGTTTTACCGGAGGCATAAGGCAGGCTCAGTCCTGCCTTTCTTCATCTAAGGAGTGATAACATGCAGCTTGATCTAAAATACTATAGAGAAATCTGGATGGGAACCGTGACATATGAAGAATATCCGCAGCTCGCTTCTCTGGCTGAAATGATTGTAGAGTCTTTTGCGCAGGCATATTTATCTGATGTTGATTTAGTGCCATTATCTGAGCTGCAGGGTGACTATCGTAAAGCGTTATGCGCTGAGATTGATTTTTTACATACTATCGGTGGTGTTGATGCTGCTTTCGGAGGTCAGAACCAAGCGGATCTGAAAACCTTAAAAACGGAGAACTTTGAGTTTAGTTACTCCGATCGGAAGCAGAAGGAATCGGACTTTAATGGAATGCCGCTGTCACCGATAGCGCGCAGCCTCACACTAAGTGAATTAAGAAAGCAAGGGTATTTATCCTTGAAGGTGAATCAATGCTTACGCCGCGAATGCTAAGGCCACACAGCGTGGAAATCCACAACGCTTTGCCCGAGACACCAATGGAAAGCCCAGAGGTCATCGTTACACCTTTAAATCGTGTTAGTTTTGCGGGAACCGCAAAGAGCCGGCATACACAGATGGACACTCGCAACAGCGATGAGTTTGTCTGTGTTGTGGATTGTACGGACTGTGATCAGCCATTTAAGGAACCGGAAGTCTGGGATAAGAGTCCTATTGGCTGGACGGCGCATGCAGATGGCGATTTTTTGATTCATAACGGCGAGACTTACACGATCAAGGGTTATCGTATCATCCGTCCGTTTGGCAACAAGGCACAGCTAGTGGAGATCTTATGTCAAAGGTAATCAAGACAGAGATTGACAGCAAGCGGATCAGTGCTCAGATGGATCAGCGCGTCCGGAAAGGCAGAATGATGCTTAAAAGTGAGATTGCCCGGGACTGTAGTTCTTATTTGCCATTCGCAAATGGCTATCTTGAAAAGAGCGTCAATCGCAGTATTGGCAAGGACGATCCTTACCTGGTCTGGGATATCATTTACGCTCGTTTTTTATATTACGGCAAGTTGATGCTGGGGGTCTCCTCACACAGCGCCTGGGCTAAAAAGTACGAGCGCAAAGTGGCGACGAATACAGATTTAAAATATCGCAAGCTGCGTCCGCAGGCCGGCCCTTATTGGTTTGAGCGGCGCAAGCCAGGGCGAATCCAAAAGTGGCTTAAAATTTTAGAAACAGAGGTGCGTAAACGATGACAAAGCAATCAGTGTTTACCGGTAAAGAGCAAGCGCAGATTCTCACCGCTCTTGTGCAGCTGGCTAATCAGTGTCCAGAACTGCCGTGTAAGGTCTATCTGGATACACTGTCAGAAAAAGCACCGGCAATGTGTCTCGGAACGATGACTGGCGGATCCAAAGTCTACAACGTGGTTGGCGGATATACTGCAGAGTTACCGTTTACGATCAATCTGAAAATTTCGGAACGGTTTACTTTGAAAAGAATCAATGCTGTGGAAGTGCTGGGGAAACTTGGCGCTTTTTTTGAACAGCTAAAACAACAAGACGCATTGCCGGATTTAGGTGATCGGGACGTCTGTCTGGATATCCGGATGGAAACCAACCCTTACCTTTTCGACACAGAAGAATCTGGCGGAAAAGCGCACTACCAGGCACAATGCGTGCTGGTCTACAAACATAAAAGTGACTATGAATAGGAGGAATGAATTATGGCAGGTCTACAAAGACATCAGCGGCTCGTTTATTTAAAATGCGCCGAAGGCTATGAACTGATTGGTAAAGGATTTACCGGATTGAATGTTTCAGGAAATGCGAAAACCGAGGAGAAACACTGGGTGCATGAACAGAATGCAACAGGGGGTTTGTCTGGTTATGCGCCAGCGATGGCATTTGTATCGGAAATGGATGACACAGATCCGGTGTCCCTCTATCTGCAGGAGATCGCCGATACCTTTGATATCGGAGTTAAAGCTCACACTGACATTGTAATCGTCGATACATGGAAAAATGGCACTACGTCTGGTACCAAAGCGGCTCGGAAGCAGGATGTTGTCATTTCCATTGACAACCCAGGATCTGGTGAGGCAGGCAGTGCTCTGGCATTAACCGGCACCTTTACTTACGACGGTGATCCGGTTCAGGGCGAGTTTAATCCATCTACAAAAACGTTTACTGAGAAATCAGCGGCTTAAGAGGAGGGCGCGATATGGCATCGTTTAAATCAAACACACAGATCCCATTGGAGATCGACGGCCATCAATTTGTGATTGACGGTATCAGCAAAACTGTTATGACAGCTGTACAGATGATTACTAGACAGTCTGCTGAGCTTGCTGCTCAAAAATTGGATCCAGAGGATAACGCTCAGCTGCTGGAACAGGTGGATGATATGGCTGTGATCTGTAAAGACTTTTTAGCTTCGGTTCTTGGTCTAGTCGGATACGAAGAGCTGATGTCAGACCGCGTGGATGATGTCGCTTATTTGTCCGACGTCTGCCAGTACATTTTGCAGGAGATCACAGCAGCCAAGACCGCGCGGATCAATCGAATGATGGGGAGATCATGAGCTTTAATCTTTTGACCGACCCGCTGCCAGACAGCGTAGAGATCAACGGTACTGATTATCTGATTAACCCAGATCACAGAACCATCATCCGGATCCTGCTTATCCTAGAGGATACAACCTTTTATGATGAGGAGCGCAGACAGATGGCGCTTTTTTTGTTTTACAAGCAAGCGCTTGAGGATGAAGTGATTGCTTTTGAAGCAATGATGGACTTTATTCGATGCTACAAAGATGAAAAAAAGGCAAAGGAGGCGGAGAAGATCGCGTTTGATTTCGAGATCGATTCAGACTCAATCTTTTCCGCCTTTTTTCAAGTTTATGCTATTGATCTCACGGAAGTGAAGCTACATTGGTTTAAGTTTATGGCGCTGTTTGCGGATCTGAACGACGGGACGCCGGCGCTGATTAATCTAATGCAGATCCGGACAGCAGAGCTAACCAGCGATATGAGTAATGATCAAAAGTTACGGCTGCTAGCGTTGCAGAAAAAATACCAGATTAAGAAAGGTGAGGATCCACTCAGCTATAATGCTGGACTTGCGGATCAAATGATGAGAGGAGGCTGATTGGATGTACAGTGATGGCGCAGTTGTTATTGATATACGAGCCAATCAGACTGACTTTGATAACAAGGTTAAGAATTTGGCCAAGACAGCAACGGCAGCTCTTGCGGCAGTTGGAGCTACGGTTGCTGGGATGGGGGCGGCTGTGCTGGCAGTTGGTTCGGATTTTGAGTCCGCCTTTGCCGGCGTCAAGAAGACAGTTAACGCTACGGAGCAGGAGCTGGAGCAGTTTAGACAGGGCATCTTGGAAATGTCCAAAACCATTCCGCTGGCAGCAACTGAGATCGCAGGCATTGCTGAGGCGGCAGGTCAGCTGGGGATCCAAAATGAGAATTTGCTGGCTTTTACTCGCACAATGGCTGACCTTGGTGTGGCCACGAATATGACCAGTGATGAGGCAGCGACATCCCTCGCGCGTTTTGCCAACATCGTAGGGATGAGCCAGGATAATTTTGACCGGCTAGGCAGTACCATCGTTGACCTGGGCAATAATCTGGCGACGACTGAATCAGAGATCGTCAGCATGGGCATGCGATTAGCTGGTGCAGGAGCTCAGATCGGGTTGTCGGAATCCCAGATCATGGGCATGGCTGGCGCACTGTCATCGGTGGGTATTGAGGCAGAGGCTGGCGGTACCGCCTTTTCGACCTTGATGACCAAGATGCAGTTAGCAGTTGAAACTGGTTCAGGTCAGCTGGAGTCGTTTGCCAGCGTCGCTGGTATGACGACTGCAAATTTTAAAAAATCGTTTAAAGAGGATGCTGCTGGAGCGATTACAGCGTTTATCACAGGTTTAGGTAAGGTCAATGAAACCGGTGATTCCGCGATCAAAGTGCTGACTGATATGAACATCACCGAGATCCGAATGCGTGACGCACTGTTAAGAGCGTCAGGGGCTTCGGAAGTTTTTAATAAGTCGATGGATATCGCCAACGCCGCTTGGGAAGAAAATACGGCCTTGACTAAAGAAGCGGCGCAGCGATACGAAACAACAGAATCGAAAATGCAGCTGTTGAAGAATACACTGATTGAAACAGGAATCACAGCCTTTGAAAAATTCAAGGTACCTTTTAAGGATGCTTTGAATACTGGCATCGATTCTGTGTCGAAACTCAATGAGGAGCTGGGCAGCGGGAAGCTGGGGCAAAGTGTTGACACCTTGGCCACGGGCTTTGCGGATTTGACTTCCACTGTTATTAAACTCGGCACCCAAGCACTGCCGGTTGCGGTTGACTCCTTGGCGTGGATCATCAACAATGCCGGAAAGATCGTTGTTGCCGGAGGTACAATCGCTGGAGCTTTGGCGGGGAAGAATCTAATCCCTGCTGCGATTACCAATGTCCAGAAGCTGCAACAAGCCTGGAAGCTGGCATCAAATGCCATTACCGCTCATGAAAAGGCGAACAGATTATCTTTGTTGGCAACTTATGGCGGGTTAAAAAAGAATGAGATGATTGTAGGTGTGCTTACAGGAAAAGTAAAACTGGCAACTATCGCTTCAGCTGCATGGAAAGCAGTAATGACACCGGCAGGCATCGGCTTGATCGTGGGCGGTATCGCGGCTTTGACTGCAGGTTATGTTTTGCTTAATAAAAAACAAAATGAATCTCTGGAGGCAGCGAAGGCCTATACTAAAGCAATCGCTGAGCAGCAAACAGCCTTTGACGATATGGCGAAGGCATCAAGAGAAGCTTTTGCTGAATCATCTGCGCAGATTGAGCTGGCGGAACGGTATAATAAGGAGCTGCTCTCTCAGGTAGACGCCAATGGGAAAGTGACAGGAAGTCAGGAGCGTGTAAACTTCTTGATCGATCAGCTTAATCAATTACTGCCTAATGCCGGAATCCATTTTGACGAAATGGGTGAGAAGGTGTTGGACGCTAATAATGAGGTTATCACACTTACTGATTCAATCAACAACCTGATCGAAGCGCAGCGAGCTCAAGCCTATCTTGATGCGTATCAGGATGATTATGCTGAAGCGATTCAAAATAAAAACGAATTGATGAAGAAGCAAGCCGAGCTGTATCAAGAAATCAATGAGAAACAGGCGATTTACAACGAATACTTAAAACTCGCTCATGGTGCTCTGACTGAATATGATTACGGGAGTGAAGAGTATAATAATGTACTGAATAAATTCTTGGATGATAACGGCATCAACAGTATGCTTGAATTTAAGCAAGAGTTGGATGAACTGACCAAAAGCTATGAAACAGGAGCTGAAACGCTGAAAGGCTATACTGATTTAACAAGTAACTTTGAATCAATGCAGGAAGCAATCAGCAATTCGGATTGGGACAAAGCAAAAGAAATCATGAGTGGCCTCGGCTCTATCGAAACCTTCGATCCTAATAAGGGAAAAGAACAAGTTACGAATTTGGAAAATCAAGTGACCAATCTTGAAAAAATGCGGGATACAATCCAGGAGATGAAAGATAAAGGCGAGCCAATTGATGAAAGCTTTCTTGAATCTTTGGCTGAGCAAATTCAAACTGCACAAGAAGAATTGGATGAAGCCAAGCAGACGTATATGGAACAGACAGCTGTTGATTATTCTGAGTATGGCACGATATCAGGCGAGAATTGGCTGGCAGGCATAATGCCAGGATTTGAAACTGCTGGATCGCAACAGATTGATCAGGCTCGGGCAGATGCAACACAAGCGTCTAACGAGATCGTGGCCATCGCTGCCGGAACACGCCCGCCGGCGGTCATTATCCCGGTGTATTATCAATTGATGAACAGCATTGCCAGCGTGACTGGCGGTGGAGGGGCGTCGTATGATGACTCGCAAACGGGGCGAAGCGTCTTATCTGCCTTTAGCGGAGGTTTGATCAGCATGTCTGACCGGGCGCGATCGGCAATGGTGGGATTATCCAGCGCGGTACAGTCACGATCTGTCAAGCTGGATCAGATCAAACGTCCTACGGCTGCAGGAGTTAATCAAAAGGTAGAGGTGAACCAGGTCACCAACTTTAATCTACCAGTTGAGCGGCCAAGCAAGACTGCAGATAAAATCGCTGAGGTTAATCGGGAACTGGGCAAATTGCTGAAAGGAGGGTAAAGATGGAAACAGCATATTTACTGCTGACCTTTGTACGTAATGATGGCCGTCAGCTGCAGATGGGCTGCGGCTGTCCGATTAAGGTTGCTAAGATAAGCGGGATTGAAAGCCCAGATTATTCCGTCCATACTGCCTCCAGCGCTGTGGAACCTGGCAGCTATGTTGCCGGGAAAAAAGTAGAGGAACGCGAGATCAGCGTGACCTTTGGCGTGGATGACTGGCAAAACCGGGAACTGTACCGAGCTCAGATCGTCAGCTTTTTTAATCCGACTAAGTCCTATACGCTGCGTCTGAACTGGTGCTATAAGCAGGTGCAGATCGGCTGTGAGCTGCAAGGTTTCAAATTCTCCGAGATTGAAAGCATGTGGGGAATCTTGGAGGGAAAGCTGGATCTGCTTTGCCCTTATCCTTACTGGTCAGATCTCGACAACTTCGGAAAAAACATTGCAGCGATTACCGCTCAATGGGCGTGGCCAGTCAGCTTCGCAGCCCTAAAAAGTACCCATCATGAGGCGGGGAAGATTTATGGATTTAAAACTTTCAAAAATGAGGTCAATCTGCCGAATAAAGGGGATGTGCCAACGGGGATTGTGATCCAGTTTACAGCGGCCCGCGGGGCAGTCAAAAATCCGAAAATCACCAAGTTGTCCACAGGAGAATATTTGAGGGTTATCGTTGATATGCAAAAAGGAGATATCCTTACGATTGATACCAATAAAGGGCGTAAAGGTGTCAGACTTAACGGCGAGGTGATATCCCGCAAGCTGGACAAGCTGAGCACCTATTTCTCTATTGATGGGTCAGATAACATCATCCAATACGACGCCGACGAAAACTATACCAATCTGGACGTTTATCTGTATTATCAATCTAAGTATCTGGGGGTGTGATCATGGAGTTATTATTACTTGACAGTGCTTTCGATGAGCTTGGCCGGGTAGATGATTTTGAGAGTTTGCAATGGATTTCCAGGTACTATGACGTCGGCAGCTACAAACTGATTTTAGACGTCTCCGCTTTTGATCTGTTTATGTCTGCGGTTTATCTTTATCGGCCGGATTCCGGTCAGTTGGCCTGGGTTGAGGATGTCTTGTATAAAGTCAGTGATAGTGGTAAGCAACAACTGCAGATCACCGGGCGATTGATTGAGTCGCTGCTGGATGATCGGGTAATCGATACGGAGTCCAATTATACGGGCACGGTGGCTGAGATCGCTCGTCAGATCGTCAAAAAGTATTTTGTGGATACGGCAGGCCGGCAATTCGCAAGTCTTCAGATCGGTACGATTCCTTCGCTGACGGAGAGCATATCCAGGCAGTACAAGGGTGACAAGGTTGGCGAGGCTTGTTATGAGCTGCTTAGAGAGGCAGAGCTGTCGCAGCGGATCCGGTTCGATTACCTCAACAACACATTGATTTATGAGGTGTGGCAGGGACTTGACAGGACGCAGAACCAGATCGCAAACGAGTGGGCGATCTTTTCAGATAATATGGAAACGATCACGGATTTTGGATACGAACGGGATATCACGGATCACTGTAATTTTGCCTATGTCGTAGGCGATGAGATTACCGTTGAGATTGATCAAACCCACGGTGCTCGCCGCCGGGAGCTGTATGTCCATGGATCCACGTCACGTAAAAATGATGATGGCAGCGCAATGACCGATGCACAATATCGGGAGAAGCTGCGCCAGGAAGGACTAGAGAAGCTTAAGGATAAACAGGTGGCCGAGGTGCTGAACGGCACTGCAAACAGCAAGAATCTGCAGTATCGCGTTGATTACAACCTGGGCGACCTCTGTACCTGTATTAATCAGCAAATTGGAAAACTGACCGATAAACGAATTGTAGAAGTAAAGGAAGTTTTCGAAGACGGAAATGTAGAGATTCTGCCGAAGTTCGGTGAGGACACGGTAACGATTACGTCACTGATCCGGAGGGCTGGTTTATGATTGAAATAGAGCAGCGCTTAATCAAACAAGAGCATTGGCCTCGAAAGTGTCCGGTATCGATCATTCCGCGGTACATCACCATCCATGAAATGAATACCTGGCAAGACGCGGAAGCTTGCGCGAAGTATGCGGCACGATCATTGAATCCCAGCGCGGCTCACATTTACGTTGATGAATGCCAGGCTATCCAGATCATCCCCTTGGATCGTTGTGCCCAGGCATGTGGCGATCGTGATGGTTCAGGCAACAGAGAGTCTATCTCGATTGAGATATGCCGCTCTGAGGCGCCGGGGAATCTGTATTATCAGGCTATGGCCAACACAATAGTGCTTGTCAAGCAGCTCATGGATCAGCTGCAGATCGCTCCAGATCATGTCGTGAGGCATTACGACTGGACAGGGGCGAATTGCCCTAAACGAATGTTAAAAGAAGGTCTGTGGAGTGTGTTTCTCCGCAGCCTTTTTGATGAGAAAGGAGGAAACGTATGATCAGCTTTCCTTACAATGCCAATATCACCGGTTACGACAGTGACGGGATGCCGATCTTTGATCGCGCGATAGACGCCTTAACTCAACGGCAGCTCACCAAACTGTTTTATACCAATGGAGTCCATGCAGATAACAATGGTCAGAGCAACTTTAAAGTTAACGCTGGCACCGGCATGACGGTCGTCGTAGATCCGGGATCCTGCTGTATTGAGGGTGCTTACGGCATCGAGGATGAGCGGCGTACTCTGGCGATCCAAGCGGCTGACAGTATGGATCGGATTGACCGAGTTGTCATCCGGTTGGATGACGCAGAACGCAAGATTGATCTTTATGTGCTCAAAGGCACGCCTGCAAGTGTACCCGCAGCTCCTGCGCTGACCCGGCCGGTCAGCGGCGAGTCAGGGGATATTTATGAGCTGGGCATTGCCGACGTGTTCATCTCCAAAAATACAACAACGATCGCTCAAGACCGTATCACAGATACAAGGCTTAACGCATCACTGTGCGGTATTATTGGTACGCCAAATACGGTAATCGATGCCAGCAACTACTACACGCAGTTTCAGGCTGCGTTGAATCGTAACGAGGTTATTTTTAAAACTTGGTTCGATACGATCAAGGGGATTTTAGGGCAGGATGAGGCAGGCAATCTGTTAAACCTGATCAATGATCTTGAATCAAGGATGATCACAGATCATAACACTGTGATCATCGTCCCCACAACGGCCACCTGGACGCAGCTGACAGCGGACAATGCAGCCACTCTGGATCCACAGTACAAGGCAGGCCCTGATCCTAACCTAAAATATCCATGGTTTACTGATATATCCTTCAGCTGCAGTGAGGATGATGAAATCTATCCGGAGTGGGACGCGGACACCGCGGAACTCGGCTGCCTTGGTCCCTGCATCAAGGTAACCACCAACAAGCTGCGGATTTACTGCAATGCAGATATGACCGGCACCCAGCTGCGGGCTTATCAATATACCCGGCGTAAGAGGAACGCAGTATGAGGCAGGGGAATACTTACTCCCTGGCCATTGAGCTGCAGGATGACACAGGATCCGTAATAGATATTGATCTGGTGGACAGAGTTGAATTTGTTTTCGGGCCGGTAAGAAAAACATACCCCGAAGACGCGAAATTTGATCGCGAACTTGGGCAGTTCATCGTTGGCCTGACGCAGCTGGATACCTTTAAGCTGGATCATGTAGTTGCGTGCCAGGCCAGGATCAAGTTTAAAGATGGTACAGTAGTGGGAACGGGAATTATCCGGGAAGCTGTCTATGAATCAATTTCAAAGGAGGTACTGTGATGGCCGCTAAGATGGAATTCAGAAAACAAGAGAAAGTGATCGTTATGAAAATGGATCCTTACAGTGGTGCTGGAATGGGGAGTAAAGATTACGAAACGCTTTACAACAAACCACGCATCTCTGGTGTGGAGCTGGCAGGGGATAAAGACTTCGACGAGCTAGGAATGGAACGAATGACAAATACAGATATTTTTAATCTGATAGGAGGACAAAATTCAAATGGCTATTAAATATCTTGATAATGATGGTTTGCTTTACCTTTGGGGGTTAATTAAGGCTCAGGTGTCCAATGCTGCAGCCACAAAAGTGGATAAAGAATCTGGCAAAGTTTTATCCTCAAATGATTACACAGATGATGAGAAGTCGAAGCTTGGAAATGTTGCAGCAGGAGCTCAGGTCAATAAGATTGAGTCGATCAAAGTCAACGGCGTTGTGCAGGACATTAAAACCAAAGAGGTCGATATCACCGTACCGACGGATAATGCAAGTCTGGCCAATGGCGCTGGGTATCAAAAGGCTGCTGAGGTACAAGCAGCGATCAATGAAGCGCTGAGCGGGATCACCGGGATTGACTTTCAGATCGTATCCGCGTTGCCGGCAACCGGAAAGAAAGGCACGATCTATTTGATGGCACACAGCCACGGAACAGGGGATAGCTATGATGAGTATATCTGGCTGCCAACATCCAGCAAATTTGAAAAAATCGGCAACACGGATATTGATTTGTCCGGATACCTTAAAAAGACCGATATGGTCGCCATTACCAATGCCGAAATTGACACAATCACCGCTTAGTAAGGCGGTGATTTTACATGGCGAATAACTATTTAGATAAAAACAGCTTAATTTATCTGTGGGGAAAAATCAAGGCTGCTCTAGCGGGGAAGTCCAACACAGATCACACGCACAACTATGCCGGAAGCAGTTCTGCAGGCGGCGCAGCAAACTCAGCGACTAAGCTGCAGACAGCTCGCACAATTGATGGCGTTGATTTTAACGGCACATCAGCGATTGCGCATTTTGGGACCTGCAGCACTGCAGCAGCAACAGCAGCCAAAGTGGTGGCTTGCACAGGCTTTAAGCTGGTCACTGGTGCGCGGATCATCGTCAAGTTTACGATAACCAATACCGTAGCCAATCCAACGCTTAATGTCAATGGCAGCGGTGCAAAGGCAATCCAGTACCGTGGATCCGCGATCAGTGCTGGTTACCTGGCAGCAAATCGGACGTTGGAATTTGTTTATGATGGCTCTGTCTATCAGTTGGTCGGGGATCTGGACACTAACACGACATATGCTGCATTTAAGGCTGCCACAGCTTCGGCCGCTGGAAGTGCTGGGCTGGTGCCAGCTCCGGCTGCTGGTAAACAAGCGAGTTACTTGAGAGGTGATGGGGCATGGGCAGTGCCTCCAGACACCAACACTTGGCGTGGTATCGTTAATAACTTGACCAGCGACAGCACCACAGATTCGTTATCTGCAGCACAGGGCAAGGAGCTTAAGCGGCTTGTGGATAATGCTGGCGCCAAACTCGTTGATGGCTTTACCATCCCCTCAACAGCGACCTGGACGCAGCTGACAGCAGATAACGTGGCTAGTCTGGATCCAGATTACCAAGCAGTGGATCCGGCGCTCAGCTATCCATGGTATACCGATGTGGCGTATACCTGTGGTGCAGATGACATCATTGAGCCGATGTGGCCGGCAAATATCGAGGGCATCGGACCATACATCAAAGTCACAGCCAACAAGCTGCGGATCTATGCCGACAGCAACAAAAACGGGACTGCACTTACCGCATTTAAGTGCAAGAAAGGATGAGGAAAATGAACTTTTGCAGAAATTTATTACCAACAGGGAAAAATCCTTTAAAAATTGAAGAAGCAGCTTGCACCGTTCAGAATAACAGAAATAGTGGTGTTGTAGTAACTTTTCCAAAAGGATACTATCAGTTTAAAATATCTTATTCCTACCAGCAGTTTGATAATTCCAATGAAGGCATATATTATCGAGATTCGACTGGTAAAGGACATCAGATTGGCGCGATGTATGCTGGGAGGTATGAGCAGAGTCCAGGATATACAGTAATGAATTTGATTTTGGATATCTCTCTGTTTGAAACACCAGAAGCGCTGAAAAATAAAACTTCTTTTAGCCTTTATTTCTCGCCGAACAGTCGTGATCCGCACTTCAATTCTTTTTCTGCAGAAGGACTCAGAAGAGTTGGGGGGGGGGTAAGAAATCCCCTTTATTTAAAGGCTTTTTTGCACCTCTGCGCTCTGAAAAGAGGTGGCTGGTAATGGGATTTAGTCGTAATATCCTACCGGCTGGAAACAAGTCACCTTATCCCGCTGGATATGAATTGAAGAAAGGGACACTGTGTACTGGATCCGCTACAATCACAGCAGCTATGCTCAAAGGTTGCATTCCTCTTTCGGTAAAGGTTACAGGAACAACAGGAAATGGGACGGTAGCCTCACGACCCATGATAACAACCAATCTCGGCAGCGTGCAAATTTATAACGTTGGATATTCTGGCAGTGGAATGTATTCGGGTCCGGTAAACGGTGTTTACGACCTTGAGATGATGTTTGAAGATTTTTTAAATATTACCCAAGTAAGCTTCGATGATAATCTGTATGGGTTGTATAACAGGTCAATAACGGTTGTTAAGTGGTTGGAGCCGAAGGGCGGTGCAAATAATGCCTAATTTCAGTCGTAACATTATTGCTACCGCTAGTTTTAAGCAGCTGATCACCAAGATTAAGCCAACCCGTGTAGCAGCTACTTTTAGCTCAACCGGCAGCACTGTTGGAGGAGGCACGCGTACGTTTTTATCTCCGGAGTTTCCGAAGGCCATACCGATTACTTATGATTTTAGATCACGGATTTACAATGGCGGGGCGACTGCTGGTGATACTCAGACGCTAACAGTTTATTTTCTGATCGGTGATACATGGGTGCAGCAATTTACCCAGAGCCTATATCGCACAAACCGCGATTGTACCATCTCTAAAAGTTTCACAAACCTTGATCCATCGTTTAAGGTTCGGCAGATCAAAGCTGTATTACATTTTGGAGATAACAATTTTGTTCAGCTTGATTGCGGGATAAGTGTCAGGGTCGAAGTATAAAGATTGGAGGGATAACATGGACTACACCTCACCTGCTGACCTCTGCTCATGGGCAGAGCAACAGCTCAGTCGTAAGACCATCTACCAGCTCGGCGGGATTGGACGCTACGACTCATCGGGCCGCCGGGTATTTGATTGCGTGGGCTTAATCAAGTGCTTTTTATGGCACGATTACGGTCCGGGCAATACCAGCTACTACGGCAAGACAGCACCGGATATCAATGCCGATCAGATGTACGCTAGAGCGACGGACAAAGGCTCGATCAGCACGATCCCAGACATCCCAGGGCTGCTGGTCTGGCAGCCGGGTCACATCGGGATCTACATCGGCGGCGGGCAGGTCATCGAGGCAACGGCAAAGCGATGGGGATCCATCGGCGGTTGCGTTGTCAAGTCACAATTTAGAGATAAGTCAGCGGCAATGTACCGCAGTTCATGGACACACTGGTTAAAGTGTCCTTTTTTAATGTATCCAGAGGAGGGATCTATAATGTATTTAAAACCGGGTTATCAAAGTATCGCATGGCAAGGCCAGACGATCCACGTCTACAAGCGCAAAGAGGACCAGGATATCGGCTTGATGTCCGCCGGCGGGGATAAGGTGCTTAAGACTATTGACAAAATCGACGATGATCACATCCATCATTGCAAGGTCAACTGTAGCTACTTTGTCATGTCTGGCTCAGAGCGTGGCACCGTCTGCGGTCGGCACCAGGGCTTTTCAGCTGATGGCCGACCGGATCAAGTTGAGTGGCTGGACGTCGTTGTAACTAAGGATAATAAGTTGGTTGCCGGCGATCTGGCTAGTTGGGAGTATCCTGGCGATGAGGTCAAGGTAGGTTATAGTCCGGCTTGTATTGTCCTTTTAGATGGTAAAGACGTGACGATGGTCTCCAGTGGCTCTGGTCAGTCTAAGTACACAACTGCCAACACTCAGACACTGCACATGCGAGACGCTGATGGCGTTGACGTCTTTGC
>QWCK01002352.1_pt1 | contig 24095 bp, 19 predicted proteins | sample 1972571 | NCBI WGS metagenome assembly QWCK01 (sample SAMN09866710, study PRJNA288562) | Human gut metagenome isolate term2_stool, whole genome shotgun sequencing... | isolation source: gut | host: Homo sapiens | place: USA: California | reverse complement strand
ATGGTTTTGCGCCGACCGAAACGGAGTGTAGACTTGCAGAGGTGCGCAGTAGAAGTATGTCATGCAATTGCATGACGCGCACCTCGCAGCAAGAATGCCAAGGCATTCTTGAATTTAAAATTCAAAAACTGCTACCCCATACGGCGGCAATTTGTATCCAAATGAATATGGTCTTCCATCACATTCTTTCTTCACGGCATGATAAATGTTCTGTCTCTTCTCGCCATTTCCGCCATATTTCACATCGTCACTGTTCAGAATCAGCTTATACTGCTTCTTTCTAGGAACGCCTACACGATAATCTTCTCTTGCCATCGGTGTGAAGTTGATCACGAACAGAAGGTTATGCTTTCCATCTTTAGAATGGCGGATAAAGCTGTAAATGCTTCTGTATGCATCATCTGCATTGACCCACTCGAATCCTTCCCATGACTGATCCAGTTCATAAAGCGCCTGTTTCTTTTTATACATGTGGAGTAGATCACGCATCCATGACTGAATTGCCTGATGCTCCGGCTCCTCCAACAGATACCAGTCCAGTTCACGTTCCTCTGACCACTCGCGAAGCTGTGCAAAATCCTGTCCCATGAACAACAATTTCTTTCCGGCGTGTCCCATCATAAATGCATATCCTGCTTTCAGGTTCGCATATTTATCAAATCCAAGTCCCGGCATCTTATTGATCATGGAACATTTCAAATGGACAACCTCATCATGCGACAGTACGAGAATGTAATCTTCGCTGTACGCATAACTCATGGCAAATGTCATCATATGATGATTGTCTTTTCTGAAATACGGATCCAGCTTCATATATTCCGTAAAGTCGTGCATCCACCCCATATTCCACTTAAGGCTAAATCCAAGGCCTCCGTCTTCTACATCTCCGGTTACCTTCGGCCATGCCGTAGACTCTTCCGCTATCATAAGTGCACCCGGATTTCTTCCAAGTACGACTGTGTTCAGATGCTTGAAGAAATCTACTGCCTCCAGGTTCTCATTACCTCCATACTGGTTCGGAACCCATTCTCCGTCTTTCTTTCCATAATCCAGGTACAGCATAGAAGCAACTGCATCAACGCGAAGTCCATCAATATGGAAATGCTCCACCCAGAAAAGTGCATTGGCAATCAGGAAGTTCCTTACCTCATTCTTGCCAAGATCAAATATCTTCGTCCCCCAGTCCGGATGCTCCCCTTTTCTTGGATCTGCATACTCGTAAGTTGCTGTTCCGTCAAACTCGGCAAGTCCATGCTCGTCCTTTGGAAAGTGTGCCGGAACCCAGTCCATAATGACACCGATTCCATTTCTATGCAGATAATTGATCATCCACGCAAAATCTTCCGGTGTTCCATAACGGCTTGTCGGCGCATAATATCCTGTCACCTGATATCCCCATGATCCATCAAATGGGTGTTCTGCGATTCCCATGATCTCCACATGCGTATATCCCATATCTTTCATATACTTTGTGATTTCTTTTGCGAACTCACGATAAGTATAGAATCCCTCGTCCTCTGTGCCTGGGTGTCTCTTCCAGGAACCCATATGAACCTCATATACAGACATTGGTTCTTTTTTGTGGTCCCATTTTTCCCGTGCAGTCATCCAGGAACTATCGGTCCATTTCAAATTCTCAATATTCGTTATTCTTGATGCTGTACCCGGACGAAGTTCTGCATAATTGGCATACGGATCTGCCTTCATATGATACTCCCCCGTAATCGTTTCAATGCAGAACTTATACATCATGCCTTCTTTTACTCCCGGTACAAAGCATGTGTAAATTCCGATATATTCTGCCCTTGTCATAGGGTTTCTTGTGCGATCCCAGTCATTGAATTCCCCCACTACAGACACTGATTTCGCATTCGGTGCCCAGACAGCAAAATAAACTCCTTTCTGCCCTTCGTCATCCACCATATGCGCACCCAGCTTCTTATAAATTTCGTAGTGATTTCCCTGTCCGAAAAGGTACTGATCTAATTCTCCGATTTCATAAGCTTTCCATTCTTTCTCCATAAACTTCCCTCACATTTCATCCGGATTTCAATATCTTAAGTATACCTTAGCAGAACACAAAATTCAATCTATGTCACTCGATTCCAGACAAAAAACAGGGATACAATTTTCTACAATTGTATCCCTGCTTCATCACTTACATTCACTATATCATTAAATTTTAAAATCTTCTTCCTTCAGAATAATGCGATCTGACGAATCCGTAGATTTTCCAAATACACGTCTTGCAAGATGCTTTACATTTGCTTTCTGTGAATGTTTTATTGCTTCATCCATGATTTCTTTTACTTCCGCAACTGTAACCGCATGATCTTCACGCTGCATTACATCAATTCGGCTGTAAAGTGCCAGAATTCCCATTTCATCAAGCTTATATCCATTTTCCTTCGCATAAGTCTGACCAAATGTTACTAACTCATCATTGATGAATACCGGAAGCTCAAGCTTAGAAGTGAATTTCTTTTTGAAATCCGGATTAGCTGTCATAATTCTCTCCAGAGGTTTTCTCTGATCTTCAAGAACAAAGAGAAGCTCTCCGGTCTTTCTTGACATCAATGCATTCAGTTCCTTGATTGTTCTGGAATTCAACTTACCAGCCTTTTCGATGATGATCGCTCCACCGCGAAGCTTCTGGATAATATTGCCAAGTTCCTTCTTATTCAGCGATTCACCTGTAACAATAGCAACTTTACCCTGTTTCAGATTTCTTTGTTTCTGGATTGCTTTTACAATATCTACTGCAAGTACTGTTTTTCCAGATCCTTTACGGCCAATGATCATTAAGTTACCGGTTCTTGAAGTTCCCTCTCTCTGGGCACGTCTGTCATTATCAAGTACTGCAACAATCTGTTCACTCATTCCTCTGACCGGTACGAAGTAAGAGAATAATTTCTTCTGCTCCTCTGTCAGTCCGGCTTTCAGTCCAATCTCACTGGTTGCACTTAAGTCATATCTTCCTGTTACAACAAATCCGGTATCAAATGGAACTCCGCTTCCTTTTGACTTCTTAATTCTGCGCTGAATCTCTTCCTCAGATGGTTCTTCAATTTCCAAGTCTCCTTCAAGGTCTTCCGGATCCGGAATCTCAGGAAGCTCATCTTCAAAGTCGTCTTCCTCAAAATCATCCTCTTCTTCGAAGTCGTCCTCTTCCTCGAAATCGTCTTCCTCGAAGTCGTCCTCTTCCTCAAAGTCATCCTCTTCGTAATCGTCGTCTTCTACATAATCATCTTCATAGAAGTCATCCTCTTCCTCGAAGTCGTCTTCGTCCTCAAAGTCATCCTCTTCCTCAAAGTCGTCCTCTTCCTCGAAATCATCCTCTTCCTCGAAGTCGTCCTCTTCCTCGAAATCGTCCTCTTCCTCGAAATCATCCTCTTCCTCGAAATCGTCTTCGTCCTCGGATTCATCTTCCGGGAATTCATTCCACTCTGCATCGAATTCCTCTACTTCTTCCTCATCTTCCTCCGGGAATTCATCTGCAAAACCATCTTCGTCAAAATCGTCTTCGTCGAATCCATCTTTCTCTTCAAAATCATCTTCTTCGGATTCCTCGTCTTCGAAATCATCCTCGTCTTCAGAATTGTCTTCCGAATCATCCTGGTTTTCTGTTTCCGGAATTTCTTCATCTTCTTGTACTTCTTCGATTTCTTCTACAGCGTCGACTTCATCTTCTGCTTCAAACTCTTCGTCCTCACCCTCAAAGTCTTCGTCTTCAAACTCTTCCTCTTCGAAATCATCTTCATCCTCAGAATCCTCGTCCTCCGTCTCCTCTTCTTCAGAAGCTGCTTCGACAATCTCTTCTTCAGGTTCTTCTTCAGACTCTTCAGGTTCTTCCACAATATCGTCCAGCTCTTCTTCTGAAATAAACTGATCTACAATTTCTTCTTCAACAGATTCCCCTTCTGCTTTTGCAAGCTCCAGTTCCTCTTCTATATCAAAATTTTCCTCTTCTTTCTCCTGTGCTGTCACACGATCTTCCAGCTCTTCCACAAGCTGTCTGATATCATCAGAAAGCAACGCCTTTCTTCTTGCTTCCTCTGCCTCAAGACGAGCCTTCTCTTCCGCTTCACGACGAGCCTTCTCCTCCGCTTCACGACGAGCCTTCTCCTCTGCTTCACGACGAGCTTTCTCTTCCGCTTCACGGCGGGCTTTCTCTTCTGCTTCCTGACGGGCTTTTTCTTCTGCTTTCCGTCTTGCTATTTCTTCTGCCTCGCGTCTCTCTGCCTCAAGTCTTTCTGCCTCACGGCGGGCTTCCAGTGCTTCTCTCTCTTTTCTAAGTCGTTCTTCATCGGATGCTTTTTGCTTTGCGATCGCCTCAGCATTTACCTTCTGCTTAGCTTCCCATTCCATCAAGATGTCTTCAATCTTCATCTGACCTTCAATGCGGAGTTCTTCTTCTCGTTCCTCCATCTTCTTCTGGTCTTCCGGATTAATTCCACTCGCCATAGCCACTCCATTAGCCAGTGCTTCTTTAAGTGTCGCACCCTTCACAACTGTCGTAATAGACTTTTTTGGTCCTTCTGCCGCATGCTGAAGAATTCCTTCTAACTCTCTGACATTCCGAGCTTCTTCCGGAGTTTCCTTTCCGATTGGTTCAATGACTGGTGCTTCTGTTTCTACAACTTCTGGTTCTTCTGAAACAGCTTCTTCCGGCTCCAGGACCGGTTCCTCAGCTGGTGCTTCCGGCTCTTCTGAAACTGGTTTTTCTGAAACTGGTTCTTCTAAAACCGGTTCTTCTATCGGAACTTCTTTGTCTGCCTTGGCATTTTCTTCCATTGCCTTCAATGCTTCTCCAAGCTCTGCTGTCGGAATTCTTCTCGTTGCATCCAGACCATCCACCATTTCTGTTGTATTGGCTCCTGATTCCTGCTGTTCTGCCTCCGCAGCTTCTGCTGCTTCCTGCGCTGCTTTAATCTGTTCTTTTGGAATTGATACAGTATCCTGTGGAATACTCTTTACATCCTTAAGCACAGCTCGATCAGGTTTTTTATCCACTGCTTTCTTAGGTTCTTTTTTCGGTACACCTTTATACTCATCGTACTTTTCCTGTTGGAGTGGTGTCAGTGGTTTGTACTTCATCTTCAATTCCATTGCCTGATATACATATTTTCCTTCGCTGAACCACAAGATCAAATCGTCACATTCTTCCAGGCACTTTGAGGTCATGCCTGCTTCATGATATAGCTTTGCGAGCTCATACGCCCATTTTTCAATATATTCTGCCTTTTTAAATTCTTCCAGTGCCGAAATCTGTTCTGACAGATCGGACCCTTGTGCCTTCAAAATCCGATATTTCAAAATGAACTGATTCGGATCTCTCGGTGCCAGTTTTACAAATTCCTCATAACAGTCCGAAGCCTCATTCAGATCATTCAGTTTCAGGGCAAGTACTGCCAGACGATACACAACCTTTCTGCTGGACGGTGCTCTGTCAAATGCGATCATAAGCGTATCACGGCTCTTCTGAAACTCCCCGTTATTCTCGTAGATTTCGCTTACTGTATTTAACATTGCCGGGCTCTTCACCCTTCTCCAGTCTATTGTATCGGCAATTTCCATTGCTTTTCTAAATTGTTTCTTTTCGTAATGTTCGAGCATCTGCTCGGTTTTTACCCGATATTCATATTTATCCAATATTCTCACCTCAAATTTTTTGACAATTCTACAGATACAAGTTTATCATACACTAGTCTTATTGTCAAAAACATACGAGATTTTGTTACAAAAATGTTACAAAATGATATCGTCCACTTTTTTGAAATCTTTCAGGCTATACGTTTCTATAATATTTCCCTGGATAACATAAAGCGTATCTTCTATATAAATACCTCTTGTGATCCTCATATTATTTCCATTGATTTCCTCATGCATCGTACATGTAAATCCTTGTTTTTCGTCGTAAGAAAATGTATAGTACTCCCGGCCGCCTTCGCTGTCTGCAGCAAAACCAATCAGATTTTTCTCTGCATCTACTAAAGCCGCCTTATAATCATAAGAAACATCTGTATAGTACACATTTTCAATGACATAAGTCTGCTCCTCTTTCACATTTTCCGGATCAGAAATATCGAACATCGTCAATTTCACGCCATCTGTTGACATAGTCTTTTCATCAACATTCATCCCAATACCCAGAAGCTTATTTTTCCCATACGGATGCAGATAATCTGAAAATCCAGGTATCTTCAACGCTCCTATGATCTTTGGATTTTTCGGATCCGACAGATCAACGGAAAATAACGGATCCGCCTCTTTAAATGTTACAAAGTATCCTGCCTTTCCCATAAATCTTGCGGAGTACACCCTCTCATCTTCTGCCAGACCTTTGATGGAGCCGGTTTCTTTCAGTTCTTGATTCAAAACATAAACACTGTTCGTGTCGCCATCGGTCACTACAACTCTCAGATATCCATCATATTCATCAATAGAAAATGAATCATTAATATAGCCGTCTATTTTGCACTGTGCCCCAGCCGTCAATTTCCCACTTTCATAAGAAACTTTTCGGATTGTCGTCACATCTTTTCCGGAATATTGCCACACATTTTCATAAAAATAAATATTATCGTTGCTCACATATAAATTGCCACCGTCTGCCAAAAGGGCCTTACTGTGCGCTGTCTCATTTGGATTTTCCAGAGAAACGGATGTGATGATCGAATACATATCTGCCTTTGAAATGGACGGAAGACAGATATCTGTTTCTTCGATCAGATTATCGTTTACAAGTGGTATATAGGACTTCGGATTCTTCGCCGTTATACCATCAAGTGTTACATAATAATCACTGAATAAGTATAAGTATCCATCTGCAATTCTTGAAGAATTGTAATATCCACTCTGACTGACCCTGCCAACTTCTTTTGGATTTTCCCGGTCTGAAATGTCATAAGTTACTGCGGTCGTATTAGCCCTCTGACCATATCCATAATCATCATCATTCCATTTGCCGCCCACATAACCGTCACACACTGCGATTAATTGTTTTCTCTCAATGTCCAGATACATTTCCTGGATTTCAGAAACATCTTCCACTGTTATAGTAGCCGTTTGCTTCATCCGATTATCACGGGTATCTATAATGGCAATCTGATCGCTCTTATCTTTTAACACGTAAAGGTATGTTCCATCTGTTTTAGCTGTATCCCCCTCGTCCACACCTTCCTGACGTACATTTGTCTCAGAATAAGAACCGCTTGCCATTCCGGTGTCCGCTGCTGCAGTACTGCTTTCTTCAATATTCTGTGCTGCATCTCCACTTGCCTTACTTTCAGCTGATTCATCGACTCTTATATCATTCAATGATCTTGCCCAGCTTGAAGTGTATGCACTGTCTCTTTCCTGATCTTTCTTATATTTTTCCAAATATGCATAGACATCCTTATATTCTGCCGCACTTTCTACTTTCGTACTGTCACTGATTGTCACATCACTGCCTGCTATCTTATCATCTCTAGCCGCATCTTCCATTTTAAAATAATTCTGGTATACCATCACTCCCACGATCAACACCAGACATGCTGCTGCCAGCCCACCGATTCTCGCCGGAGTCCACACTTTTTTCTTCTTTCCTGCAAGCCTTGCTTCAATCTGTCTCGGTTCAAGCGCTTTCGGCACCGGAACCTGTTCTGACTTTTCCTTTATTTTCCGAATCATGTCCTGCTCATTCTTATTCATAAAATGTCCTCCCATCCAACACACACTGCATCTTCTCCAGCGCCCGGCTTCGTTTTACCCGGACAGTTCCCGGCTTCAGGCTTAGGATCTTCCCGATTTCTGTGCTGTTATAACCGCCAAACACTGACAGCCCGACTATCATTTGCTCTTCTTCTGAAAGAATAAAAAATGCATTTCTCACATCCATCGCAAGTCCCACATCTTCTTCATGAATTCCTTCCACCTGTCCTTCCGGAAAAAATTCTTCTGTCTGCTGTATTCCTTCTTTCGCCACCTGTTTCAATCTTTTCTTACATATATTTGACAAAATTGTAAAAATCCAGCTCTTGAAAGCTTCTTCTTTTCGAAGTTTATGTATATGTTCATAAGCAGATAACACTGCCCCACTCACCGCGTCTTCTGCCTCATGCGGATCACGCATCAGACAAAGCGCGTAGCGATAGAGGTCTTGATAGACCTGCTCATATAGCTTTGAAAATGCTTTTGCATCACATTTCATTCTTTTTCCTCCTCAATTTGTTTTTCTCAAGAAGTTCTCCACACTCCTCCATTGACTTATCCAACTGCCGTTCCCCAATACCCAGTGTAAAAAATATTATTACTTCTTCTACATATAAGAGTCCCAAAATATCCCAAGTGTTACAAAAAGGCGTCACTTTTTTTCATAAGTGCCGCCTTTTATTTACATTCGTTTATTCAATTATATTACCGCCGAAAATACTGCGCAAGATAAAATTCAGCGTAATTCCCAGTGCAACGGAACATAGAACGTGAATTTTACCTATCGGATTATTTAGCCCTTATAATAATTAATCAGACAACCTTTGAGAATAATCTCTCTTTCTGCGTCTGTCATATCTCCAAGTGTAAATGTGACTTCTTTCAATGTATCTCCGACTACATAAGCTTTGATCTCTGCATCTTTGTTTTCCACTGCTTTTCTGATTTCCGGTACAAAGATATAATCGCCATTTTTGAAGCTTAATTTCTTGTCGTCTTCTTTTGTGATAAATGGAAGCATTCCCCAGTTAATCAGATTGGAACGATATCTTTTTGTCGCATATTCATTTGCAATATTCGCCCAGCCACCGAGCACCTTCTGACAGGAAGCTGCCTGCTCTCTTGCTGAACCGTCACCTGGTTTTACTGCAAAGATCGTACTTCCGACTCCGATATTTCCTTTTCCTGCTTCCGGATATCTCTCCTGGATCTTTGCCATAACCGGTTTTAATTCTTCCAATACCTCTAACGGACATTCGCCTGCTTCGATTGCTTTCTGTGCTTTCTGTACTTCCTTTGCACGTCCTACATATGCAGGATCTTTTCTGGAAAGTGCAAACTCTGCCAGTCCAAGTGGATTGGATCTGTAAGAAGATGTTTCTCCAGATGGGATCAGCTCATCTGTTGTTGTAACCGGATCGTGAATCTCTGATACAACTTTCAATACCAGATTCTCCGGAAGTGCTGACATTGCCGGCCAGTCTTTGATATTCGGTCCGAACTTGATCTTTGTATCCGGATCAGCCACACCATGACTGTCAAATACACGATTTGCATAAATCTTCTGGTCAAAGTGGTATTTCTGTCTCTTATATTCCACGTCCATATCTGTTGCAGGTGTCAGGAAGCCTTTATTTGCTGCTGTTGCTGCAATTGAACGGGCATCCATAAGTGCAACGGATGCAATCTGTCCACTCTGAAGCTTGGAACCTTCACGGTTCGGGAAGTTTCTTGTAGAGTGGCGAATAGAAAATGCGTTATTTGCCGGGGTATCTCCAGCTCCAAAGCATGGTCCGCAGAATGCTGTTTTTACAATTGTCCCTGCTTCCATAAGATCCGCAACTGCACCGTTTTTCACAAGTTCCATATAGATTGGTGTACTTGCCGGATATACACTAAATGTAAATTCATCTGAGCCAATGTAATGACCTTTTATGATGTCTGCTGCTGCGCAGATATTTTCAAATCCACCACCGGCACATCCTGCGATGATTCCCTGATCCACATAAAGTTTTCCATCCATCACTTTATCCTGAAGTGAATAATCCACAGCACCATCCAGGCTCACCAGTGCTTTCTGCTCTACATCGTGAAGCACGTCTTTCAGATTCTTACGCACTTCGTCGATCGTATATACATTTGACGGATGGAACGGCATTGCGATCATCGGACGTATCTCGCTTAAGTTCACATAGACCATACCATCATAATATGTAACTGCACCAGGATTCAGTTCTTTGTAATCTTCACTTCTGCCGTGGATCTCATAGAACTCCTTAATCTTATCATCCGTTTTCCAGATAGAAGACAGACATGTTGTCTCCGTTGTCATAACATCGATTCCGATACGGAAATCAGCACTTAACTTCTCCACACCTGGTCCGACAAATTCCATAACTTTATTGTTTACATAACCATTTGCAAATGTTGCACCTATAATTGCCAGTGCCACGTCCTGTGGTCCGACGCCTTTGACCGGCTCTCCGTCCAGATAAATTCCAATCACACCTGGCATCTTAATATCATATGTCTTATTCAGGAGCTGCTTTACAAGTTCCGGTCCACCTTCACCCATAGCCATCGTTCCAAGTGCTCCATAGCGGGTATGGCTGTCGGATCCAAGGATCATCTTGCCGCCGCCTGCCAGCATCTCGCGGGCAAACTGGTGAATAACTGCCTGATGCGGCGGTACATAGACACCGCCATATTTCTTCGCACAAGTCAGTCCAAACATGTGGTCATCTTCATTAATCGTTCCGCCGACCGCGCAGAGTGAGTTGTGACAGTTCGTCAATACATATGGAATCGGAAACTTCTCCAGTCCGGAAGCTCTCGCTGTCTGAATAATTCCGACAAATGTAATGTCATGAGATGTCAGCTTATCAAATTTGATCTGCAGTCTCTCCATATTGCCTGATATATTATGAGCCTCTAAAATTCCGTAAGCCATTGTCTGCGTTCTGGCTTCCTCCCTGGATACCTCACGGCCTGTCTTTGCCTTTACTTCTGCTTCGTCTGTAATGATCTCGGTGCCATTTACCAGATATGCACCACCGTCATATAATTTCAACATGTCTAGTCCTCCTGATTACCTGTAATTATATTCTTCTGAATAATTACCTTTATTTCCAGATTGTATACATGTATATATTAGCACATCACATGACATATGTCCAACCATTTATTCGCCCTTTTTCAAGAATAACTCTGTTGCTTTTTCAATCTCTTCTCCTGTCGCTTTCAGCAGCCTTTTTGCATCATTCATCGTTCCATTTCGCAGGCATTCCGCAATTGTTTCTAAGCGTCCCGTCTCTATTCCCTTTTTCATTCCCTTTTTCATTCCCTTTTCTTCAATACCTTCTGATAAATTACACATATCATTCAACTCCTCCCTGATTTTTTCATCTACTGGAATATCTAACTCTTCATCTAAAAGCCGCACCTTTTCCTCTCCACTTAGTTTACTAGAGAATAATATATTTAAGAATTGATGTAATTCACTCTCAGTTTTGCTTTGAGACAGCTTTTGACTTGACTCGCAATCCAGTCCAATCATAATGAAATTAAATAAATCTTTCTTTCCAGGCCACTTATAATTCCCAACTAATGCATTGTCTGTTATATGAAAATGATTCAAACAATTTTTATTTACGCCCGGGCAAATCCATATGGAATATACCTTTACCATATCATCATAATTAGAATTTGTAAAATCTCTTTCTTTTTGTGAAGAAATCATTCTGCAAGTGTAAAATATAGCCCGATTCATCAAAGCATACCCCGGCGAACTATTCTTTTGAGCTTCTATATTCACAATAATCTGAGAAATTCCATCTTTCATTCGAACATAAAAAATAATATCAAAGCGAATAGCCCCTTCTTTTGTTTCCGTATTTTCCGTATTACTACCTTTAATTTTACTTTTCGGATTTTCCAACACTTGATTAGTCATTCCCGGTTCTACCGAAACCGTAGATACATATGGTTCTCCTTCAATCAAAGAAATGATATCTCTTGGATTCGCATCTTTAAATTCCGTTACTGTTCCTTTTAAAATCTGTGCCAGAAAAATTTTGTTACTTAAAAGCTTTTTGGCATTCTCGTCATACTGCGCTTTCATGCTAATGGTTCCAATAATTTCTTTTGTATGTTTGTTCAATAATTATACTCCTCCCTGTACTCATAGTACAAACAACTTAATGTAGTAACATTTTTTCTTCATGTCGGATTACTGTCTCGAAATCTGAAACACCGAAATGAGATACCTTACGGCTTAGAACTTTTTTAAATATAGAATCTTTTCTAAAAGTATTCATAGGATAACACAAAAGGAAAGATTTCGCAAGTGTTTCTCACGTAATCTTTCCTCTATTTTCTAAATTCTTCTCGTCTATTTTACACCATCACTTTTCGTTTCCCCAATAGTGCCATCTCTTCCACATTTTTTGTAGCATACAGTATTGTAACTCCGGTTCTCTCCTGCAATTCCACCAGCTCCTGAGTCAACTGATTATGAAATTTGGGACTTACATTGCGAAGCGGCTCATCCATGAGGATTACATCTGGCTCCAAAATCATGGCACGCGCCAGCGCGGTCCGGTGTTTCCACAGATCTGACAAGTTTTTTACTTTTGCAAATCGGACTTCTACAAGATCTAGAAGTTCCATCACTTCCAGTGTCCGTTTTCCTATTTCTTTTTCATCTATGCCGCGAAGTCTTAAGCCCAGTTCTACATTTTCCAGAACTGTCATTCGCGGATACACAGTATAATTCTGAAAAATCATGGCAATTCCGCGCTCCTCCGGCGGAAGACTGTTGACCAGCTTGTCTCCAATCCATATCTCTCCGTTTTTCACTTCATCAAGACCTGCGATCATGCGCATAACAGCACTTTTTCCACTCCCGGATGGACCAGTCAATATTACAAATTCTCCGTCTTCAATCCGGAAATTTAAATCCTTTACTGCCTCATATCCATTCGGAAATGCGCGATCTACATGTTTTAATGTCAGACTTGCCATCTGATCAGCCCCTTTCTTTGTCTTCCCCTGATTACTGTAATTCAGGCTTTTTATCCATCATTACTTTTTACAACAACGCCTGGTAAATGTCTCTCTTTCCGACTCCCCGGTCTTTCGCGACCATTTTCATTGCTTCTTTTTTCTGAATCCCCTGATCCATATAATAATCCATATGTTCCTGAATGGACATTTCTTCCCATTTCTGGCGTTCTTCTTCTATCTGTTCCTGACGGCTCTTACCCTCAATGACAAGCACGCATTCCCCTTTTGGTTCCTGCTCTTTATAATATTCCACTGCCACACTGATCGTTGTTGCAAAGACTGTCTCATGCTTTTTCGTAAGCTCCCGGCAAATGCGGATTCTTCTGTCACCCAAGGTCGCAAGCAGAAGCTCTAATGTCCGGACCAGTCTGTGCGGTGCTTCGTAGATAATCATAGTTCTTGTCTCTTCCGTCAGTTCGTTCAGCACTGCCTGTCGTTCTTTTTTATCTGTCGGAAGAAATGCTTCAAACGCGAATCTTCTTGTGGACAATCCGGAAATGGTCAGCGCTGTGATGCAGGCTGCTGCCCCCGGAACTGCTGTCACAGTGATTCCTGCTTCCTGACACATTGCCACCAGCTCCTCACCCGGATCGGAGATTCCCGGTGTTCCCGCATCCGTGATCAGTGCAATATCTTCACCATTTTCCAAGTGCTCAATCAACGTATGCGCTTTTGCAATCTTGTTATATTCATGATAACTGGTCATCGGTGTGTGAATATCAAAATGATTCAAAAGCTTAATGCTATTGCGGGTATCCTCTGCTGCGATCAGATCAACTTCTTTTAAAATACGGACACAGCGAAATGTCATGTCCTCCAGGTTGCCGATCGGAGTTGCACACAGATATAATGTTCCTGACATATAATTCTCCTTTTATTTCATCCCGTACAATTTCAGTACTTCTTCCGTATACTCCCCGTCTTTCGTGTAGACTATGAGCGGCGGGTCTACGGCGAGGCGTGGTTTTCCGCCTTTGAGGCCTTCGATAAGAACCATGTTTGGCTCTTTGTCTGCATATGGGTGGACGAGACGCATGCGTTTCGGCTCGATTCCGTAATTGCACATTTTTGTAAAAATTTCCGGCAGGCGGAAAGGACGGTGCACCATGTAGAAGCGTCCTTTCATTTTCAGTACTTTTGCACTTTCTCGCAGAAGATCATCTAATGTGCATAACGCTTCATGTCTTGCGATAAACAAAGCCTCGTTATCATTTTTCAGGCCGTGTTCTCCAATCATATACGGTGGATTGGATACAATGACTTCATACGAATCATTTCCAAATATGTGACTTGCCTCTTTGATATCACCGGTAACGATATCTATCTTGTTCTCCAGCCCGTTGTGTGCCACGCTTCTTCTTGCCATATCAGCACTTTCTTCCTGAACTTCCAGACCTGTATAATGAAGTCCCGGATTCTTTGCTTCCAGTAAAATCGGAAGAATTCCGGTTCCGGTCCCAAAATCCAGTGCACGTTCCCCACGTTTTACTTTTGCATAGGAAGACAGAAGCACGGCGTCCATGCCAAAGCAGAACCGACCGGGCTTCTGTATAATCTCATAGCCCTTCACCTGGAGATCATCCAGGCGCTCATCGGGCTTCTTATTAGTCATCATTTAACTTGGAGGCGCCATTTTTCTCCTCCAGAGCTTTTAACTGTGCAAACTCCTCTTTCGAAAGCTTTGCATCTTTTTTCTTCTTTCTTGATTTGAATCTCAGCTCACCTGCCGGATATTCACGGATTTCTTTTTCATCGTTATCCAGCGTCACAATAACCTTTACGATCTGACGCAGTACGTGAACGGCCTGAACTTCACCATGAAGTCCTTCCGGCGTCGTCACATGATCTCCAACTCCCGGAAGCTGACGGTTCAGCTCTTCATAGGTCTCTTCTTCGTTAGTCAGACAGCACATCAGTCTGCCACAGACTCCGGATATCTTTGTCGGATTCAGAGACAGGTTCTGCTCTTTCGCCATCTTGATCGATACTGGTGCGAACTCAGACAAATACGTGTGACAGCAAAGTGGTCTTCCACAGATACCAATGCCTCCACGAATCTTCGTCTCATCACGGACACCAATCTGACGAAGCTCAATACGTGTACGGAACACGCTTGCCAGATCTTTTACCAGCTCACGGAAATCAATTCTTCCATCTGCGGTAAAGTAAAATAACACTTTATTATTATCAAATGTATACTCCGCATCTATAAGCTTCATTTCCAGACCGTGTTTACGAATCTTCTCTAAGCAGATGTTAAATGCTTCTTTTTCTTTTTCTCTGTTTTTCTCTTCTTTTTTGTAATCCTCTTCGTTTGCAATTCGAATCACAGATTTTAAAGGCTGTGTGATCTTGTCGTCTTCTACTTCTTTCGGACCTGTCACAACCTTTCCGAACTCAACACCGCGAGCCGTCTCTACGATGACACGGTCTTGCGGTTTAATCTCTAATTTCCCCGGTGAGAAAAAGTAGATCTTTCCCGCCTGACGGAATCTTACTCCGATTACTTTTGTCATAAATCTAGTTCTCCTTTATCGTCAGGAACAAAAGCTCCATGACCAGATCAAAGTTAACATTTGCTTTTAATCTGGCTTTTGCTTTGTCAAGGCTGTCCAGAATCGTCTCAATTCCTTCATAAGAACTGCGTCTTGCCTGCTCACGCATGCAGTCGATCTGATCTTTGAATACAACCTTATCTATTTCCCTTGTCGCTTTATATAACAAGACATCTCTGTACCATACCATGATCAGGTCAAGATAGTCGTTGATTTCAACTTTATAAAGAGTGCAGCGTTTCACTGCCTCCACAAGCTCACTGATATCCATCTCATTTATATGGCGCATCAGGTTCAGGACTTCGTCCTTGAGCTCATTAAAATGCTCGGAACCTGCCAGTTTGATAGCTTTTCCAAGGTTCCCCTGTGCAAATGCAGCGCAGACTTCAGCCTTGTAATCTGGTACTTCCATTCTCTCCATGAGATATTTTTTAATCAGTGCATCTTTGATGTAGCGAAGTTTTAACATGACACATCTGGAATTAATTGTCGGAAGCAATACGTCTGCATTTTCCGTCAGCAGAATAAATACTGCATACTGTGGCGGTTCTTCAATCGTCTTCAATAACGCATTCTGTGCCTGTACCGTCATAATATCAGCTTCCGGAATAATATAAACTTTATACGGGCCCTGATATGGCTTGATTGCAACTGTATTATTGATCTGTGTGCGCACATCATCGACTCCGATGGATCCCGGCTTCTCATGTGTCACCCAGATAATATCCGGATGGTTATTCGATTCTGCTTGTACACAGGAATGACATTTATTACATGGTTCCGGTCCATGTTCTTCACATAAAAGTGCCATGGCAAATAACTTTGCCAGCATCTTCTTTCCGGTTCCGCGCTCGCCATTCACAATGTACGCCTGTGATACCCGATTCTCGGCAACTGCATTCTGCAAATATTGAATTACATCTCTGTGTCCTACTACATCTTTAAAACTTCCCATATCGTATGTCCTCTATAATTTCATCTAAGCATCTTTTTTGGTCATCATTGTAATAACGCTTCTTTATTCCCGCAGCTCTCAAATGCTCCTCGGAAAAATCTTCCGTATCTGCGAGAAATCTTCTGCACATCTCCGCGTAACGTGGCACTTCCTGCTGCCGCTCTCTCGTAAGTGCACGGTTCAGCCGCTCGCCGTCCTCTACTTCGATGTACACCGGAACAAGATACGCCGCTCCGTAATATTTCTTTAACTTTCCATAGGACTCCAGCGTTCCGATCATCAGATAGTCGGATTCTGCCAGATTGACCTGTCCATCTTCTATTGTAGCATATTTCCATGCTCCGTGAACAGTATTATAAGTACGAAGTTCAACAACCTTTCCCTGTCTCTCGAAAATATGCATCTGTTCATCTGTCACAAAATGGTATTCGACGCCTTCTCTTTCACCTTCCCGCTTCGGTCTGGTCGTGTAAAGTGTCACTGTCTGAAGCATCGGCAGCTCTTGCTTGATCTTCCGGAATAATGTATCTTTTCCAGATGAACTCTTGCCCATTATATAATATATCTTACCCATGCGTCCATACCTCTATGTATCCTTCTTTTTCTACTCCCTGTATCTCATATGTTCTTTCCATATACCATTGAAAATGTTCCCGGATCTGCGCTGTGATCCGTTCCCCCGGCACCAGCATCGGGATCCCCGGTGGATAGAGATACGCGTACTCCGCGGAAATGTAGCCTTCGCTCTGTGTCAATGGCACAACCTGAAACCCATCTGCCCCTGCGTCTTTCATGCTGATGACCTGCGCCGGTGAATAGATTACTTCCGCCTGTGGCAGATGTCCCGGTTCTATATCATAATTTTTTTCTTTCTTTTGCGACTTTTTGATTTCTTCCGGCACTATGTCTGAATCTACAGTGTTATAAGCCCCCTGTAAAGGTTTATATTTCTTATCCAACTCATAAATTGCTTTTATAAGCCGTTTCATTCCTTCATCGGTATCTCCGACCGAAGTCATGGCAATTACATAAGTCCCCGCGGCCATCTCCATTTGCAGGTGGTACTGATTTAATAAATCTTCCTGCAATTGAATACCTGTTGCTTCTGCACCATATGTATCCGCAAGTCCTTTCGTAAGTCCTGCTACTGATAATACAAGCTTTGACTTATCATAATGTTTGGTCTCTGCCAGCCGGATATGTTCACATTTTCCAAGTTCTTCTCTACATCTCTTCAAACGCTCCACATACGGGTCAAAAGCTTCCTCGCAGTGATGATCCAGCATCTCCATGCACTGATCGATTCCCGCCATCAGAATATAAGACGGACTGCTGCTCTGTAACATATGCAGATATCGTCTCACCTTTTCCCGGTTCACCAGATTTCCATTCATGTGGAGAAGCGCTGTCTGGGTAAATGCCGGAAGTGTCTTGTGAACACTGTGGATCACAATGTCTGCGCCTTTTTGATTTGCATTTTCCGGAAAATAGGGATGAAAACCAAAATGAGCCCCGTGTGCTTCATCCACGATCAGCGGCAGTCCTTTTTCATGTGCGGCCTTTGCTATCTCGGCCACATCCGACACAATTCCATCGTAAGTCGGAGATACAATCATGACTGCTCGGATCTGTGGATACCGATTAAGGGCCCTCCTCACATCCTCTGCGGATATCTCAATATTCAACTGTAACTCTGAATCAAACCTAGGATAGAGATACACCGGATTCAACTCATTCATGTAGATTGCATGATAGACCGATTTGTGACAATTGCGCGCCACAAGAATCTGATCTCCTTTATTCGTCACACCCGCGATAGCACTCAGAATTCCAACTGTACTTCCATTTACCAGAAAATGTGTCTCATCTGCATGATAGATTCTGGCTGCCCGTTCCTGAGCCTCTTTCAGGATTCCTTCTGCGTGATGAAGATCATCAAATCCTTCAATCTCTGTAATATCTACAGTATAAGGATCCGCATCCCAGGACATATGCATCTTACGCTTATGTCCCGGCATGTGAAATCCATAATAGTCAGAATCGCTATACGCTTTTAATTTTTCGTATATCGTTGCCATTCTTATAATCTCTTAAGAAGTTCTTCTCTTTCTTTTTCGTATCCTGGTTTTCCAAGAAGTGCGAACATGTTCTTCTTGTAGCTCTCAACACCCGGCTGATTAAATGGATTTACTCCAAGAATATATCCGCTGACACCGCATGCGAACTCGTACATATAGAATAACTGTCCAAGTGACTTCTCGTCCTGCGCCGGAATTGTCACTTTCAGATTCGGAACCTGTCCGTCTGTATGTGCAAGAATCGTACCATTCATAGCACTCTTATTTACAAAATCCATTGTCTTGCCTGCAAGGTAGTTCAGTCCGTCCAGATCCACCGGCTCCTCACCGATTGTGATCTGCTCTGTCGGCTCCTCCACTTCCATAACAGTCTCGAACATAATTCTGCTTCCATCCTGAATGAACTGTCCCATAGAGTGAAGATCTGTTGTAAGGTCTACAGATGCAGGGAAGATTCCTTTCTTATCCTTGCCTTCACTCTCTCCGAAGAGCTGTTTCCACCACTCAGATACATAATGCAGGCTTGGCTCATAATTTGCCATGATCTCAACCGCTTTTCCCTTACGGAGCAGAATGTTACGTGTTGCTGCATAGAGCATTGCGTCATTTTCCTCAAATGGATTCTCAAGTGCGAATTTTCTTCCTTCTGCTGCACCTTCCATCAGCTTGTCAATATCAGCTCCGCTGACTGCGATCGGAAGAAGTCCAACAGCTGTCAGTACAGAGAAACGTCCTCCAACATCATCCGGTACTACGAACTCTTCGTATCCTTCCTCATCAGCAAGTCCTTTCAGAGCTCCACGAGCTTTGTCTGTTGTTGCATAGATTCTCTTAGCAGCCTCAGCTTTGCCATACTTCTTCTCCAGCATCTCCTTGAAAATACGGAATGCAATTGCAGGCTCTGTTGTTGTTCCGGATTTGGAAATGATATTAACTGAGAAATCTCTGTCTCCAATCACTTCAATCAGGTGTTTCAGATATGTACTGCTGATGCTGTTACCGGCAAAATAAATCTCCGGAGCTTTGCGGATCTCTTTTGATACTACATTATAAAAGCTGTGTCCAAGAAATTCGATTGCTGCTCTTGCGCCAAGATAAGATCCTCCGATACCGATTACTACCAGCACCTCTGAATCTGACTGGATCTTTGCAGCGGCTTTCTTGATTCTCTCGAACTCCTCTTTATCATAATCAACCGGAAGATCGATCCAGCCAAGGAAATCATTTCCTGCTCCCTCCCTTCCCAGGAGTTCAGCTTTTGCAGCCTCGGTAATCTTCTTCATAGATTCCATCTCATGTGCGCTGATAAACGCATCTGCCTTTGAATAATCAAATGTTACTTTACTTCCCATTGGACTCGTCCTCCTTATGCTACCCGTTACGTTCTAGTTTTTGTCTCGAAGAAATCTGTATAATTTTCTTCTTATAAATGTGACAGCTCACAGACAGTCCTTGTTTCACAAAACTAACTTTGAGCCGTTATCTATATTTTAACAAATCAGTCTCTTATTATCAAGCCATAAACTCCTCCAGGATTTCTCGGATACGCTGATTTCTGTTTGCCTCGTCCTGCGCCTTTGTCTCTTCCGATTCTATTGTTTTTTCTATTTTTTCTGTTTTACCTGGTTTTTGCGATATAGCTGTCTTTTTGACTTTCCGGTCATCTTCCACCTGCAGCGGTTCTGTCTTATACATCGCCCAAAGCAGACTGTCCATAGATCCAGGAAATTCCTGCTTTGGTTCCTGCTTCTTCTGATTCACAGATTCGTCTGGCAAGTTATCACCCTCTGCCCTTCCTGCATTTTCTGGCATTCTGGTATTCTTCACAATTCCTGTATTTTCTGGCATTCTGGTATTCTTCACAATTCCTGTATCTTCTGGCATTCTGGTATTCTCACCCATTTTCGCTTCTTCTGGCATTCTGGTATCCTTCGTCATTCCTGCATTTTCTTGTGTTCTGGCACTCTCCTCTATTCTCGCTTCTGCTGATCTTGCCTCTTCTGCCAGAACTTCTTTCTTGTATGTTTTTTCATAGCGATGCTGATAAATATTTTCCAAGTAATCTACCATATAATTTCGTACTGCCTCCAGCCGGTACTCCTCATCCGTCAGCATATGTACCAAGAATACGATTAACGCCAGCGCCACGCCGGTTCCGCCAATCATAGCTGTCTGCTCTGTCGCCCCTTTAATCCGATAACTTATGATTGCACCGACTCCGCCAAGAATCAGACAAAGTCCGGCACCCGCCATCTGTAACCGCCGCCATGCATGGAGCCTGACTCCACCAACTCGGTATTCATAGAGATACTTGTCCACAAATACGCCTACGTTTTCCACCTTTTCACTGATCATACAGGTGTGCTCGAATTTCGCCCGCACAAGCCGCATCAACGGATGATTACTCTTCCCCATACTTTCCGCTGCTGCCACCAACTTCCTAAGTGTTCTTCCAACGACCACCTTTGACACAACTCCGGCAAATGCACTCATTCCCATCAGTACATAGATCACATGTCTGTCTAACATTAATTCTAACATGATAAAAGCCCTCCTTTTGGCACCAATTATAATGGATTTTCCAAAAGAAGGGCGAAAAACCGTTCCCCATAAAGCGACATCTGCACACCGCAGATTATGGTATTTTTTCTTATATTTTATCGAATCTTTTATTCTCTGGTTTTAAATCATCGGGAGCAATTCCTTTACAAGCGCCACGCTGTGGGCAATTGCCTGTTTTTCAAACTCTGGATAATCCATCGTTGCACTGTTGTCAGCTTTGTCAGAAATTGCTCGAATGATGACATACGAAACTTTGTTAAGATAAGCGGCGTGCGCAATTCCGGCTCCCTCCATCTCTGTACAAAGAGCCTGAAAATTCTCCACGATACGTGCTTTCACTTCTCCGGAAGAAATGAACTGATCTCCACTTGCGACCCTTCCTGTAAATGTATGAATCTGCGGATTTGCTTTTTCATTTGCCTTCACTGCAAGCTCTACCAGATGCGGATCTGCCGGGAATGTGCGCGTATCCATTCTTGGCACCTGGCCGATTGCATCTCCGAATATGGTTGCGTCCATATCATGATGCACCGCATCTGTAGAAATCACCATATCACCAATGTCAATTCTTGCATCCAGGGATCCTGCAATACCTGTATTGATCAGCGTATCTACGCCAAATTTATCCACCAGGATCTGCGCGCAGATTGCCGCATTAACTTTACCGATTCCACTTCTTACGACAACCGTGTCCTTCCCACAAAGAGTTCCTTTATAAAATGTCATGGAAGCAAACTCTGTCACTTTAGCATCTGCCATCTCACTTTTCAGAGCTGCAACTTCCTCTTCCATTGCTCCAATAATACCTATCATCCGATTTTCCTCCTGCTATGCATTTTTACTGTGCGATTTCCGCACATTTCCTTTATCTGACTGCCTTTTTCACTATCATTACAAACATTTCCTGTTATCCTGTACATTATCCCCTACCCCATGCACAAATGTCAAGCATTGATGCTCTTTACTGTACCTGTGCATTCCTCTCTGTACTCTTTTTCATACATATGATGTAACCGGATTGCTCCATTGCTATGCAGTTCCCGCAATCCTCGAACACCATATTATTGGAAATCTTAATTTTACTTTACAAGTAGATTCTTCTCTGTTAGAATGGCTTCTGATATTCATATATCTGGTATAACACATAGGAGGATATTTAACATGGATTATAAAACACACGGTGTCTGTTCCAGCATGATTCACATAGAGCTGGACGGCGATAAAATTAAAGACGTAGATTTTGTAGGTGGCTGCAACGGTAATCTTCAGGGGATCTCAAGCCTTGTAAAAGGAATGAAAGTGGAAGACGCCATCGAAAGACTTGCCGGAATCAAATGCGGTTCCAAAGCAACTTCCTGCCCGGATCAGCTTGCCAAAGCACTCCGTGAAGCAATCGCTCAGTAAAAGATAATTTACTATAATATGCAATATGCAAATTTGATTGACAAGCAAAAGGACAGAAGGTTTTATTTTCTGTCCTTTTTGCAATTATTCTTCGCTAAATTCACTTTCTCAAAATGTCTGGAATCTCTCTAGAAATCTTTTGGTTCTTTCATTTTGAGGATTTGAAAAAATCTTTTCTGGAGTTCCTTCCTCTATAATTCTGCCGTCGTCCATAAATATGATCCTGTCAGCAATTTCCTTTGCGAAGCTCATTTCATGCGTAACAATAATCATCGTACGCTTATGTTCATTCGCCAGATTTCTCAATATGTCCAAGATTCCAAGTACAAGCTCCGGATCCAAAGAAGATGTCGGTTCATCCAGTAAAATTAATTTGGGATTCACTGCCATTGCCCTTGCAATTCCTACTCGCTGCTGTTGTCCTCCTGATAATCTCGACGGATATTCATTAACTTTATCCAACAATCCTACCTGATCCAGATATTGCAAAGCCTTTTCTTTTGCCATTTCTTTTTCGATTTTCTGTACAGATGTCATTGGCAACATAACATTTTCAATTACTGTCTTATTTTTAAATATATTGTAATTCTGAAATACCATCGAAGTTTTTAATCTTAGCTGTTTCATTTCTTTTTCTGTACATTTTTCAGCATCTACTTTTACATTATCAATTTCAATAATCCCCTTCTCTGGTCGTTCAATATAATTAATGCACCTTAAAAAAGTTGACTTTCCCATTCCAGACGGTCCGATTATTACAATAACTTCTCCCGTATCAGCCTGAAAATCAATTCCTTTCAGAACAGCCAATTCTCCAAAGCTTTTATGTAAATCCGTTACTTTAATCATTCCAATTCTCCATTTTTCAATTGTTCATATACACTTGGACGCACATAAGGTTTGCCCAATTTTCCATAATGCACATTCTTATCGACAGCAACTCCCAATTCCATAGGATCATCAAGTCTTTCGCTAATCTGATCTTTCTGAGTCGGATAATCAATATAATTCATAGTTTGTATAATACCTTCCGTCAACGGCTCAAATTGTTGAATTGGAAGACCAACTCCCATTTCATCGTCTTCCCAAGCGCACATCTTTCTCGTACCTGCACATAAAACAGAAAAATTCATATCATTTTTTTCAAATGGACCAGCTGTCAGATCTGCACACACACCTTGATTGCCAGCCATATATAAATCCTTAGGAATTCCCCATTTATACGTATACCCTTGAACAACACGCATTAATTGATATGCATTGACCATAAATATAGCAACATCTGCATCTCCTAATTGCTCTAATGGACCAAGTTGAACTCCATATATTTTTTGTTTTATCCTTGAAATATCTTTTGTTACATCTTTTGCAACTGCCCTGCTTTCATAAAGATTTAAGCTATAATACCTCTGTCCAGATTCTACGCACTCCATTTCCTCATCGAGCCCCAGCGCTTCCAACGCACATCTGCAGCCAAAATTTTCTAATTTTGCTTTAAAGCAATTATCCTCCATTGCATGCTTTACCATCATACAATAACTTGTTTTTCTACCATATTCCTCCACAGTCAACTTATCATACTCTTGTTTAAAGTAGAGAAATCGTACACCTATAATCTTTCTCCGAAGTCCCAATGCTTTTGTCATTCTATTTACATCTCTGTTTTTCATACCGTCTTTAGATCAAACTTTATATCTGATTTTTGATTATCCCTATAAATATTACACTTTCAAGCTTTTCGAAGTATAGAAAAACACTCATTTTACCACGAATATACCACGA
>QWCK01004139.1_pt1 | contig 24130 bp, 23 predicted proteins | sample 1972571 | NCBI WGS metagenome assembly QWCK01 (sample SAMN09866710, study PRJNA288562) | Human gut metagenome isolate term2_stool, whole genome shotgun sequencing... | isolation source: gut | host: Homo sapiens | place: USA: California | reverse complement strand
CCCAGTAAATGGAAACTATTTTGTTGAAGAATTTTAAGATGAATTATGGTATAATCTAAACATAAAAATTCAGAGTTCATTTCTAAGATTATCATATTACTTTTCTTTGCATACAGTAAAGTTAAAAATTAATTCTAAGGGGTAAACATGAAAAAATTATTTGCTATTCTCACAATATTGCTAATAGCTTTTACGGTTTCTTCTTGTGGCAGTAATTCTCAGCATGGTGACAATCACTCTGTTACGCTCAAAAATACAGAAGATCACAAAAATATAACAATTGAATTTAAGCATAAGGGTGATGATATTACTAAGTTATCTCAGAAGGAGATAATTTCTTTTAAGTCCCTTGGAGTTGATAATGCTAATGATGCACAGGCACTTTTAGATTCAAAAGTCGATAAGATTCCGTCTATAGAGGGTTATGAAAACAAAATAAAAGTAACTGAAAATCATGTAGTCGAAACCATCAAAATAGACTTTGATAAGATTGATGATGATAAAATTAACGAAATCCCTGGTTTAAACTTTATTGGAGATCCAAGCAAAAATATCAGTCTTGAAAAATCCATTAAAGAGCTGAAGAAATCAGGCTTTAAAGAAGTAGATGAAAAGAAATAAAATTGTTTAAGATATTATTCTATTGTTCTAGTCATATTACGCTTAATTAAATCTTGGATAACATATCCCCCAATCATAAGTCCTGCAAGAGGTGGAATATAACTCATGCTCCCTGGCGTTTTAGATCCAGTTTTAATCGGCTCCTCGGTACTATACAAAGCTGCAACATCTTTTATACCCAAATCTCTTATTTTCTTGCGCATAATTTTAGCTAGGGGACATACTTTTGTCTTACTAATATCATCTATTGAAAACTTTTCTGGATCCATTTTGTTCCCGGCCCCCATGGCTGAAATTACTGGTACACCAGCGTCTTTTGCGGCAACAATTATTCCAATCTTACCCGATACATTATCAATTGCATCAATCACGTAGTCAAAACGTGAAAAATCGCCAATATCACCAAATTGCTCAGGAAGGACAAACTGCTTATATACATCGACCGTGCATTCGGGACAAATTGACAAAACTCTTTTCTTGGCTACCTCTATTTTGTCCATTCCAATCGTATCGTATGTTGCAATCACCTGCCTATTTATGTTGCTCTCATCCACTATATCTTTGTCAACTAGCGTTAGTTTTCCAATGCCCGCTCTTGCGAGAGCCTCTACTACTGAGCCTCCAACGCCTCCAATCCCGAAAACAGCAACGTGGGAATTCCCTAAACCTTTGAGAGCCTCAGTTCCAATCAGCATTTCAGTCCTATTCAATCTCTCTTTTTTCCCCATACCCATCTCCTAAACATATAATGTAAAATAAATCAAAACCATTTCTCGGCTACTCTCTAATGCTAAGCCAAGCTTCAATCACGCTTCTTAGAGCAATATATTTTCAAAAAGTATTATCTTGATTAATTTTGTTGCATACTTTATATATAATGCCTGAGTTATAGCCCTTGCCTGATAGATTACGTGCAACCCTATCATAAACTTTTCTCGGTACTTTGTCTGAAATGGAATATCCAGACTTTTCAAGAAGCTTCAGCATAACTTCATTCGCACGTTCTTCTTCCGACAAAATAATTCGCCCAGTGATACTGACGCTGTGATGTTCTTCTGTCTCAAGACGATAAAAGGCATCATCTATACTAAAATCATCAACTCCAAACATATTGAGTTCTCGTTTTGCACGGTTAAAACTCCTACCCTTTTGAAATGCATTTACTAAGAACAAAACAGCATATTCCTCATCATTAATATATCCATCTGACTTGAGTGAATGGACAGCTTCAAGTGCCTCATCTTCTGCAAATCCTAAATCAAGCAAATGTTTGATAACCTCTTTTTCTGTCCTCATGCGTCGAGAAACGAATTTTGCTCCTGCAGCATAAGCTCCCATACTAGAAATTTTAGTATCCATATCCTACCCTATTTTCACTATACAACAACTGCACCATAGATTTTCTGCGAACTTATGTGTAAAAAGTTCAAGATTTTTGCCCTGATATTCTATCTCTTGAAGCAATTCAAAGTTTTCACCTACACTACCCTTTAAATCACTATCATTTATGAAAAATCCTTCGGCAACAGCTTTTCCAATAGCTTCACGCCTTGTCCATACTTGAAAAAATCCATTTATACCATATTTTCTAATAAACTCGTTTTCAAGTTCTGAAAAATATTTTTCAGCTATTTCGCCATATTTTACCTGTCTTACAAATTGAAGATCAAGTCCAATCTCACAGTCAGAAAATGCACATCCCCATACAGTTTTTTTAGACATATTTATATCTGTTTTTAGATTAATATCTTCTCTATAACTTGTATGAGATATCGAAAAGTTTATATTGATATCCGTAAAATATGGCTTCCCTTTGCCAAAATATTCAAGTTTTAAGTTAGATGCGATATCTTGTAAATCGTCGCTCTCGCTTTCTTTATCATAGCGTCGAAGAGTCGAGAATTTTTTTAGTAAATCGATTTCGTCCATAAGAAAAACATCAAAAGGAAAGGTGCTTGGATTTGGGGAAAATAATGCACTCGAAATAGGAATATTTTTTTGGTTTAGCAGCATCCATCTGAGCGAAGCTTTGTCTATTTTGTTGTCTGTCAATTCGGCTATATAAATATCTCCCAGTTTATTCATGTTGTTAAAATCCCCATACCAAAATAAAATAGCGCCCCTTCGGGCGCCGGTACTATTTCTTAGCTAAGTTATCAAGAACTATCTTATATCCATCTGCTCCGTACACCAGGCATTTGTTTATTCTGCTTATAGTAGCAGTAGAAGCTTTTGTCTCCTGTTCAATTTCCTTATATGTGCACTTATTATCAAGCATTTTGGCAACCTGCAGCCTCTGTGCAATGGAGTTAATTTCATTGATTGTACATATATCTTCGAAAAATCTATAACACTCATCCACAGTCTTTAAAGACAAGATACCTTCAAACAGTTCATCAATATCATCTCTTTTAAATTTGGAATCATATGGCATATATCCTACCTCCTTTTATCACACTAACTCAATGATAACATTTTTTTTAAGAGTTATCAACTGTTGCAATAAAATTTTAAAGCGTCTATCATTAACAATCAATTATATTAATATGTATCACATTTTAATTGACGGGCCTATCATGCGCAATTTAATTTCTATGTTATTGCTTAAGAAGTGATTGAGCCATTTCAAGCTGTTTGTCAGTTCCAGAACCGTCAAGTTTGACCTCAACATCAGGCTTAATCCCCTTTTTATGTATCACATTGCCCTTAGGAGAAAAATATCTTAAAACAGTTAACTTTAATGAGGAACCATCTTTGAATTTAGTCGTTTCTTGGACGATGCCCTTGCCGAAAGTCTTTGTACCCACTATTTTACCGCCATTATTGTCTTTAATAGCCGCTGTTAAAATCTCAGATGTGGATGCTGTATTTTCATTCACAAGAACAACATATTTTATTTTCGTTGCTTTCTCGTCAGAATTATAATACTTTCTCTTACCCTTTACATCCTCCATATATGTTATGGTGCCTTCCTTTAGAAGTTTATCCGCAATTTCAATTCCTTCATCTATATAGCCACCTCCATTATCGCGAAGATCTATAACCATGGATTTTATTCCCTGCTTTTCGAATGCCGACAGTTCAGTTTCGAACTCTTTCGCGGTTCCATCCTCAAAACTTTTGATCATAATGTATCCGTTCCCATCATCCATAGTTTTGGCATATACAGTTTTTTCTTTTACAGTTTCTCTTGTCATAGATGCATTGATTTCTTTTTTGTCTCTCATCAGTACAAGTTCAACTTTTGTTCCATTCTTACCTCGAATATGCTCAGACATTTCTTCAGAAGTTTTATATAATTTACCATCAACCTTTAAAATTATGTCTCCTGGTTTAATGCCAGATTTTTCTGCAGGACTGTCTTTAAAGACTTCAGTAACCTGGTATTCGCCACTATCGTTTTTCTGAAAACTTATACCTATTCCAGAAAACTCTCCATTTAGGTAGCTTTCCCATTCATCAGTTTCTTTCTTTGTAAGATATTCAGAGTATTCATCGCCAATGGAATCAACAACAGCCTTCAATGCGGCATCCTTGGCATCTTTCTCGTTAAACTCAAATATGCTTTTATTATTTATATTATCCAAAATTACCGGCAAATTTGAATACTCTTTGGCAATTGTCTTTATTACACCGCTTTCATCTCCGTGTATTACAACAAAATTTCCAATTTTAGCAATAGCAAATATGGTTATCAATGTCAGAGCTACACCAAGAATAAAGGCAGCTAACGATTTATTTGTTTTTTTATTATTTTCATTCATACAAAAAACTCTTTTCTATTCTGAATTATCTTTTTGAAAGATTTTTTTCACATTCATCTGTGGCGAAATATTTCCATTCCATCGATTAACACTAATATTTCCAAGAGCTCTAACATATCCACCCTCAGAAAGTTCATCAATAGAACCTTCCTCAATTCCGAAACAAACGCAAGAAACAAATGAGTCAGATTTTTCAGATATAAGCTGAAACCGTCTGTATTGCGCTTCGTTTCCAATAGCCTTCAAATTCACTATCTTACCATCCACCGCAAAAGTCGGCTTCTCATTTCCCTTGCCTGATGGTTCAAACATCAAAAGATCTTGAGCAAAGTTAATTGTAACATCCTCAGGAATCAATTGAAGATCCCAACTCCACTTTCTTTTAAGCAAATCAGGATTTTTTTTAAGTTCTTCCTTCATTAGATGACCTATGCCCTCACGTAAAAGTGAAACATTAGACTCCGATATTGTAAACCCACAAGCTGCCTTATGTCCACCAAAATTGATGAATAAATCAGAAAAATTTGATAATAACGAATGAATATCAATGCCATCTATACTTCTTGATGTTCCCTTGAAAAGTCCATCCTCGGTTTTTGTTAATATAGCGACCGGATGATAGAATCTTTCCTTCAATCTTCCTGCAACTATACCAGTTACGCCTTCGTGTGCATTTTCAAGATCAATCAAAATGAAATCTGAGATTCGTTTAGTTATTTTATATTCTTCTTTAATTTTTTCAAGGCATTCTTCGTATATCTCGTCCTGTAAAGTTTTTCTTTGCCTATTACAGTCTTTTATAATTTCAACAATTTCTGCAATTTCATCATCTGAAGTGCTTCTAAAAAGTTTTACTCCCAGCCTTGCGGCTTTAATTCTACCAGCTGAGTTTATATGAGGTGCAATGCCGAAGGCTATATTAAAAGAAGTCACTTCGCCTACTTTTAAACCGATCTCTTCGATTAGTTTTTTTAGAGGCTGTCTACTTGCGGAGTTCAATCTCATTAGCCCGTATTTCACCAAGGTTCTATTTTCATCAACAAGAGGCATAACATCAGCGACAGTTCCTATTGCAACCAAATCCAGAGTATTGTTATAAGTTTGCGATTGCAATCCAACAGTACGCGCTACAGCCTGTGCGAGTTTAAAGGCTACCCCACATCCTGCCAGGCCTTTAAATGGATATTCACAGTCTGGTTGATTCGGATTGATAACGGGGCATTTGGGGAGTCTCTCATTATCTGCACGGTGATGGTCAGTTACCAAAATTTTAAGCCCAAGATTCTTTCCATATTCAACTTCTTCTCTTGAAACACTTCCACAGTCTACAGTTATGACAAGGTCTACTCCTGCTTTGTATATTTTTTCCATCGCAGTTTTGTTAAGGCCATATCCCTCATCAAACCTTGACGGTATATAATAACTGAGATTTGATGTTATATTGGAAAGAAATTCTAATAAGATCGATGTCGCGGTTACACCATCCGCATCGTAATCACCGTAGATGCATATACGTTCTTCGTTTTCAACCGCTGACAATACTAAATCCACTCCCTCTGCCATGTTGAACAAAAGGAATGGATCGTATGTCTTCTTTGGTCTCATCGAAAGAAATTCTAGAATCTCTTCTTCTGACTTATATCCTCGATCATTTAAAAGGTCAAGAATTTTAGGGTTAATTTGTTTGATATTAAAATTATACTGCATACTCTAATTAATCATTGTATTATGTCTATAGGTATCCCATAGGGTCAACTGCTTGACCATTTATTCTTACCTCGAAGTGACAGTGTGGGCCCGTTGACCATCCTGTACTTCCTGAATAAGCCACTACCTGCCCTTTGCTGACACTTTGACCGCGAGATACAGCAAGAGATGAGTTGTGTGCATATAGTGTCGATATGCCATTTCCATGATAAATTGTAACATAATTACCATATCCTGCTGGCATCCAGCCTGTCGTTAAAACGATTCCGCTGTCGGCAGCATGAACTGGCGTTCCGCTTGGTACTGGTATGTCAATTCCTGTGTGGAAATCTCCAAAGATCGCTCTATATCCAAAACCGCAAATTACTGACCCTCTTACTGGCCAACCTAACTGTCCTGTACCGCTTACATATCCCGAGTCACTTGGTGCCGATGTACCACCCTGTCCAGTATTTGTATTTGTATTTGTGTTTTTAGCCGCTTCCGCCTGCATCTTTGCTTCAATAGCTGCCTGTGCACTAGCAATTTCGTTTTCTATTTGTTGTGCTTCCGCCTCAAACTGCTTTAATCGCTTCTGAATTTCGCCTTTTTCCTCTTCCAGAGATTTCTTAGCCTTAATAGATTCTTCCTTCTGAGCGCTCAAAACTTCCTCTTCTTGTTTAAGTCTCTGTCTTATATTCTCCAGTTGAGCCTGATCTTTCTTTACCGCAGAGATTGCGTCCTTATCACTCCTATATATCTTTTGCATAAAAGACATGTTTGAAATTAGTTCAGATATATTATTTGAATTTAAAATTACTTCTATAAAGCCGATAGAGCCTTTCTTGTAGATTGTTCTCAGCCTAATTTCCAGGTTGTCTGTTTTCTTCTTAAGTTCAACCTTCTTCTTATCTATTTCGCTGTGAGTCGATTGGATTTTAGCAGACTGTTCATTGATTGAAGCCTCAATTGTTTCAACTTCCCTAGCTTTTTTGAAGATCCTATCCGTTACTTCTTTTTCCTGCTCCTCAGTCTTGCTTTTTTGTTCGTTAACATTCTTAAGTTGCTCCTTTTGTTCCTGTATGGTAACAGCAGATGCGTTTTTAACGATACCAGGATAAGCCATCATAGTGCTTGCAACCACCAAACACATAGATGCAACTATAAACTTCCCCCAATTATTCTTGCTAAACATTTTCCTAACTTTCATTTACAATATCCCCCTTAAGATACTAAAAATGTAATCTGCAAATATATGCTACAAATTCTACTAGTCCGCTTTTACTTATCTAAGAATTTTCTCATTGATATGATGCTTCCGCATACCCCTACGCTTATACCTATCGCCATAAATATAATCAAAAGATTCCATACCATATATCCTGCAGGCACAAGTGGAGACGACAAAATAATTATAACTTCTTCCCCAATTATTGACTCAACCTTATCGTATATCAACCAGGTTAGACCTGCCGCTATAAGTGAAGAAACAATACCGATCAAGGCGCCTTCAACAATAAAAGGTCCCCGAATAAACCAACTTGTCGCTCCAACATACCTCATTATACTGATTTCTTTTGCTCGATTAAAGACAGTAAGTTTTATCGTATTTGCAACAACTATAACGGATACAACTATTAAGAAAATCATAATAATCATAGCGGAAAGTTGAATAAACTCTGTAGCCCTAGTTAACTTTTCTACAGTTTCCTTATAATATTTAACATCTTCAACGCCTTTAATCTCATCTGCTTTTTCAGTAAGTCGCTCCGCAATTTTATTGTTTTCTACGGAAATTAGTATTGAGTTTGGAAGCGGATTCTTGTCCAGGTTATCCAAGAGATATCCATTCTTGCCCCATCTCTGCTTCATTATCCTAAGCGCATCTTCTTTAGTCCTGTACTCAGTACTCTTTATACCGTCATATTTCTCTATTTTATCTATAATTTTTTCAGATTCTGCTTTGCTAACATCGTCTTCAAGATAATACTCGACATAATCAAAATCTTGTTTTACAACCTCTGTAAATAAATTAATATTGACCGAGACAACAAAAAACATTCCCAGGATTAACATCATCGCAGTAATAGCTAGAAGAGATGTGAAACCCATAGCTTTGTTTCTCCAGAACTGCTTTGACGATTGCTTGAAATAATATATTAAATTACTCATCTTCGTCAAACGCTCCTATCTTACAAGTTTCACAAGACTCATCATATCCATATATGCCAACATCATCTCTAACGATTTTTCCATTCTCTATAGCAACTACCCTCTTCTCCATTTGGTCTACAATATTTTTTGAATGTGTAACCATAACTATAGTCGTACCTGACTCATTGATTCCCTCTAGAATATCCATGATATCCCAAGCGGTTTCAGGGTCAAGGTTTCCTGTAGGTTCATCTGCTATCAAAAGCTTAGGATTATTTATAATAGCTCTTGCAATTGCAACTCTTTGCTGCTCTCCAGCCGAAAGTTCATCGGGATATTTATTAGCTTTATTTCCTATTCCAACTATTTCAAGAACCTGCGGCACCCTTTTCCTAATCTGCGATGTACTGCATCTAAAAATTTCCATAGCAAAAGCAACGTTTTCATAAACAGTCTTTCTCGGCAGTAGCCTAAAATCCTGGAATACAATGCCTATGCTTTGTCTTAATTTGGGAACTTCATGATTCTTAAGTTTAGTTACTTCTGTTCCATTAACTAAAATAGAGCCGGCATCCGCATTAATCTCCTTAAGAATAAGTTTAATAAATGTCGATTTCCCGGCACCACTTGGTCCTACTAAAAAAACAAAATCCCCTTTGTCAATGGAGATTGAAACGTTTTCTAAGCCAACATTATCCCCATAATACTTAGTTACATTTTCAAACTTTATCATTACCCAATTCCCTAACAAAATAATTTTTATATACTGAATTAATTTTAACATACATTATGTCGGATTCCAATAGCATAATATCTTTTTCTTAAGATAATTTAAGGTTTATTTTATATATGGTGATTCCAAGATATTTTATATCCTAAAATTATATCATCATAATAAACATCTATCAAAATAGCACAGCCACCTTTTTAATTTAAAGTCAATTACAAAAAGGGATAGGTGTCATGTTTTGTAAACACTGACATACTATCCCTTGTTTTGCTAAACTATAATGTAATACGGGTTTCTAAATATTACATTGCCTATTATACTATTATAGTCATCTTTGATTTTTTATTTCTCAACAACCATGGCAGTTCCCATTCCACCGCCTATGCAAAGAGTTGCTAAACCAAGCTTAGCATCATCTCTCTTCTGCATTTCAAATAGAAGTGAAATTAATATTCTAGCACCTGAAGCTCCAATTGGATGTCCAAGGGCAATTGCTCCGCCATTAACATTTAACTTTTCAGGATCAATTCCAAGGTCCCTTCCCACTGCAACTGACTGTGCAGCAAACGCTTCATTAGCTTCAATAAGATCCATGTCCTCAATCTTACATCCTGCTTTTTCTAGAGCTTTCTTAGATGAAGGTACAGGTCCAATACCCATGATTGTAGGATCAACACCTGCAGATGCGTATCCCTTGATTGTTGCAAGAGGCTTAATTCCAAGTTCGTCAGCTTTTTCTTTGCTCATTACCACAAGTGCCGCACCTGAGTCATTGATTCCGGATGCGTTAGCAGCAGTAACTACACCGTCCTTTTTGAACGCAGGTCTCAGTTTAGCCATTTTTTCAACAGATGCACCAAATTTAGGGAATTCATCAGTATCAAATATGATAGGATCTCCCTTTCTCTGAGGAACCTCAACTGGAACGATCTCATCCTTGAATTTGCCACCCTTTACAGCTGCTTCTGCCTTATGCTGAGAGTTAACAGAGAACTCATCAAGTTCTTCTCTTGTTATTCCCCACTGTTCTGCAATATTTTCTGCCGTAATACCCATATGGTAATTATGGAATGCATCAGTCAATCCGTCGTGAACCATCATATCAACCATGCTAGTATCGCCCATTCTAGCTCCCCATCTTGCTTTAGGGACTACATATCCAGCCATTGACATGTTTTCAGCACCACCTGCAACGATAATATCAGCATCTCCGGCTTTGATTATCTGTGCAGCAAGCTCAACAGCTCTAAGTCCGGAACCGCAAACCTTATTAATTGTCATAGCAGGAACTTCTACAGGTAGTCCAGCGTCCAGCGACATCTGTCTTGAAATGTTCTGGCCTAATCCACCTTGAAGAACGTTACCCATAATAACTTCATCAACATCAGCACCGTCAATACCAGCTCTCTTCAAAGCCTCCTTGATACATATAGCACCCAATGTTCTTGCAGGTACAGTCTTAAGACTTCCGCCAAAGCTTCCGATAGGTGTTCTAGCTGCGCTCGCGATTACTACTTCTCTCATAAATTTTTCCTCCTAAAACTTTCTATTTAATTATTGTTAATTGATTAACATACTTGTTGTTCTTATATTACTCTCTTTTGAATTCAAAATCAACTGTTTTGTTTAAACTTTACCGAAAATTTTCTTACGAATGTTTCTGGTCTTAAAGATTCTTTGGCATGTCTAAGATTTTCAATGCCCATATCCTCTTCCCTATTTATATATTTTACATCATCAGGCAATAATTTGCAAAATTCACTCGCTACAATTTGATAAAGGCCTCTATACTCAGATCTTGCTTTTTCAAAATGCGCAACAGCCATGTCTTCAGTCAATCTTTCCCCAAGAGAAAATGCTACCAAATCTCCATCGATAAAAATGCCGACGCTATACATTCTTGCACTCTCTACAAATTTCATATTCTCTGAAATTGCATATTCTTCAGCCTTGAGTGTTTTCAAATCATCAGGATCCATAGTTTCGACCTTATCTTCAAAATCATTCTCATCAGGATTCTTCTCATCTATAAGTTCCTTTACAAGATTCATAACTATGTCTGTATCCTGAAGCGTTAATCGCCTAGCCTCATATACATAGTTTTTCTTGAAAAAATTCAAATGATTTCTCTTTTTATGCAGTGCACGCCCGCTCAACGTAATCATTTTTTCCTTTAGATATACGTACTCATCTTCATCTCTATTCTCGATAAATTCAACCTCTACGGGGAAAGCCTCTTCCAGCAATGGCAACATGTGCTCAGGAATCATTCCCATCCTAAACTCAAACCCAGCATCTTCAAATTTATCTTTTGCGTACAAAACAGCAGCCCTTAGTTTATCAGCATCGTACTCTCCCGTACGGGTTGTAGGCATAGAAAAAATCGCCTTTGGATTTTCATCCATGCAGTTTGACCCCGAAAGAAGCAAAAGATCCTCATAAACTTCCCAATTCAAACAATAGACATCTCGCCAAACATAATTTGCAACCAGTGTATATCCCGCGCCCCTGTATGGGTAGCCTGTGAAATACGAATCGAGTAATGCCTTGTCATCTTCTGAAAGATTGTCAAAATTATTTTTAAAAATTCCCATATACTTACTTAATATTACCTTCTCAAACCTTATTTTACTTGATAATCCTTGAAATATCTTTAAATTCAGGATCTTTGTTTCCTTCAATCATGTCAAAAAGAAGAGCTTCAACGGTTACAAGCTCAACTCCTGCCTGCTCCATCCTCGAAAGGGCGATAGACTTATCCTCAGCACTCCTTGATGAACAGCAGTCTACTATTAAAATAACCCTATAGCCTCTTTCCAGAAAATCAAGTGCCGTCTGCTGCACACATATATGGGTTTCAATCCCACACAACAAAATAGTTTTCTTCGATGTAGCTTCTATGATCTTCTCAAAATCTGGTGCTCCAAATGCCGAAAAACTATCCTTTTCAACAAGGGTTACACCTCCTAAGTTTTTTTCAAACTCTTCAAAGTTTTCTGTCCGACCAAGTCCCTTTGGATACTGTTCGGTTGCAATCACTGGTATATTTAAAACCCCGATGCCTCTTGTAAGTCTGCTTATCTTGTCTCTGAGCCTATCTATTTCATTCATTACAGGCATGAGTTTTTCCTGATAATCAATTGCAACAAGAACAGAATCATCACGTTTTATTCTAAATTTTTTGCTTCCCACTTTTTCAAATCCTCCAATATATTGTAATCTGTATAATCAAAATGTAATGGTGTTATACTCGCATAGCCTGACTGCATTGCACATGCATCATACTCATTTCCTAAATCCGAAAAATCTCCTGGCGCTCCATCAAGCCTATAGGCACCCGGGCCATCATCGACGTGTTCCCAGAATCTATCTCTAAAATATCTAGGGCCAAGTTTAGTAAACTTAACGCCTTTAATTTTATCTTCCGGTAAATCAGGAACATTTATGTTGAGAATCATATTGGGAGTAATAAAATCTCGCAATTTATCAACATATTCTATTGCAATATTGCATGCTCCATCAAAATGAGTGCAGTGGTGTCCTGCGACTGATAAAGCCACAGACTTATAGCCTGAGACTGCTGCTTCCTTTGCAGCACCTACAGTTCCACTGTAAAGTGTGTCCTTGCCTACATTGCTACCCATATTAATTCCAGCAAACACCATGTCAAGGCTGATTCCCAGCTCCTCACATTTTTGTATTCCGATCTTAACACAATCAGCCGGCGTACCGCTCGTCTCCCAAGCTCGTTTCGCGCCTTCGACATCAGTTTCCTTTACATATACAGTACCATTTAACGAGATGCTTTGGCTATTCCCACTACGCTGCCCATCAGGTGCACAAACGTAAACATTCACATCCTTTTGTGCGGACAGCGCCTTGATCAAAGCTGTAATGCCCGCTGCTCTTATACCATCATCATTACTAACTAAATAATTAATCAAATTTCATAACCTTTCCAATTGAATCGTGAATTGCTAAAGTCGCTCTATTGTCGTAACTTGTCTGTGTTTTATTAATTAACACTAGATTTTTACCCCTAAAATAATTTATTAAGCCCGCAGCTGGATAAACTACCAAGCTTGTTCCTCCAACGATAAGTGTGTCCGCTTTCGAAATTGCATCAACAGCATTGTATATCACATCTTCATCAAGCGCTTCTTCATACAAAACAATATCGGGTCTTACAGTGCCTCCACATTTATTGCATACCGGTATGTAACTACCGTCTTTTATATCTTTTTCAGAGCCGCCCTTGAGAGTGTCTACTCCCCTGCAATTTGCTGGATTCATAATATAATCCACATCATATGTTGAACCGCAATGTTCGCAATAGTTTCTCAGCACGCTGCCGTGAAGCTCGTAAACTGTTTTGTTGCCTGCCTTTTGGTGGAGTCCATCTATATTTTGTGTCACAACAGCCTTCAATTTTCCCATCTGTTCAAGTTTGGCAAGAGCCTTATGTGCATCATTTGGCTGTACATCTTGCCATATTAAATTTTCTTTGTAATATTTAAAGAAAAGATTGGGATTCTTAAGGTAAAAAGTATGGCTAATTAACATTTCTGGAGGGTACCCGTATACTTCCTTAGCATGGTAGAGTCCCTTTTCGGATCTGAAATCTGGTATTCCGCTTTCCGTTGAAACTCCAGCGCCGCCAAAGAAAACGATGTTTGAACTTTCATCTATTATCTCTCTAAGTCTATCATCCATTTTGTTAACATCCTCCCTTTTTTCTGCTATAATAATAGTATAGCATAAGTATTGGAGGAAAGTAACGTGGGAAAGAAAAAAACCGCCTTTGTCCTAGCTGGGGGAGGTTCTAAAGGGGCCTACGAATGTGGTGCTATTATAGCTTTAAATAAGATGGGCATAAAGGCTGATATTGTCTGTGGTTCGTCATCCGGTTCATTAGTAGGAGCACTTTATTGTCAAAATGAGCTTAAGGTCGCTGTTGATATGTTTTCAAAGCTTGAAACCGACGAGCTTTTTGAAGTAGAAAGGGATGCAAATCTTTTTGATTTTGCAAAGGCTTTTCTCCTTAATAATGGCGCTGATCCGAGAGGGCTTAAGGATGGAATACGCAAATATATTGATGAGAAAAAGATTAGAGATTCAAAAGTCGATTTTGGGCTTGTTACTGTAGAAATCCCGAAATTTAAAGCTCATAGATTATGGAAAGATGAGATACCCTATGGCAAAATTCAAGATTATGTTCTTGCCAGTGCTTCTGCCTTTCCAATGATCAAATATCACGTAGTTGATGGTAAAAAATTTATAGATGGCGCATACGCGGATGTGATGCCTGTTAAAATGGCAATTGATCGCGGTGCAGATATTGTTTATGCTATAGATTTATTGGGGAATGGGATTGAGAGAAAGTGGGATCGAAAACGCAAAGCCAAAGTTCTAATTATCTCATCAAAATGGGAGCTTGGATTCCCTCTCGACTTTGATTCGGATAGACAGAAGTCAATGCTGAGAATGGGATTCCTCGATGCACAAAAAGCATTGGGTTTATACTATGGCGATTATTTTTGTTTTAAGAAAGGAACCTTTAAAGACAAAACTGAAATCTTTGCAGCGGACTGCTGCGGAAGGTTTTTCAATCTTAACCCAGCTAAAGTTTACAACAAACGAAATTTTCTTCCTACCTTGAAGAAGGCAATTAAAGCATTTTCTAAAAACGCAATTAAAGCATTTTCTAAAAACGGCGACTTTGACGAAAAAAATGCTATGGACACCCTATCGACAATTTTAAAATCTAAATCTATTGATGCCGTGGGTAATGACGGTGGATACGGGAGCATTGTTCTCGCTATGGCAACCAGTATGATTCGCGATGGCAAGGAAAGCATTATGTACAGAGATGCCATAGGAAGTATTTTTGATGAAACTTTTGCCGCTGCAAACTATATTGTAGATAATCAGTTATACAAACCGCCTAAAAAGCATGGCATTATATATCGAGGCTTTAAGCAATTTATCGGACATAATTTGCGTAACTTCAATCCCAAGGCGATACGCGACTATCTTAGCGGCAGATATTTTGTTTACAAAGTAAAGTCATTTTTCCATAAATAATTTTCCAAAGATGGTATAAATTTTCCATTCTATTTTTTGAAGCTCTGTAAAATAAAGTATATAATTATATAGGTGAAAATATGAACGATTTAATCAGGACAGCAAAGGCAAATAAGGTTGGTTTAGTCCTTGGCGGCGGTGGATCAAGAGGTGCATATGAATGTGGTGTGATTAAAGCTTTAGATCAGCTTGGTGTTAAAGCTGATGTTGTGGTGGGAACATCTGTCGGTTCGCTTATAGGTGCATGCTATACCCAAAATGAAGTTGAGGCGGCTATCGAAATGTGGCTGCATATGGAAACTGATACGGTTTTTGATATTTGCAGCAATCCGAGCAGTATAGATTATTTTAGAGAATTTATGCGCCACGGTGGAGCGAGTTCGACACCGCTTCGAAAAGGTCTAGACATATATATGGATGAAGACAAAATAAGAAAAAGCCCTATAGAATACGGGCTTGTCACTACAGAATTTCCATCTATGAATCCTCGCTACCTGTGGAAAGAAGATATTCCAAAGGGTAGGCTCCTTGACTTTATGGCAGCAAGTTGTGCAGCATTTCCAGCCATCCACACATATGAAATTGACGGTGTAACTTATATCGATGGCGGTTATTCCAATAATCTTCCTGTTTTTATGGCACGTCAAAAGGATGCAAAATTCATTATTGCCGTTGAACTTGATCGGAATGATTCAATTAAAGTCCCCGAAGGACCGGCAGATGAAACATATATTTTGATACGCCCGAAATTTGAGCTTGGATTTATACTGAGTTTTCAGGTTGAAAATACAAAAAAAGCTATGATACTTGGATATCTTGACACTTTAAAAGCTTTTAAAATTCTTGATGGTGACAAGTATACATTTAAACGTAGAGAGTTTGCCGAAAACGAGTTGATACATCTAGATTATCTTTGTGAAATTTTTGAAGTCATGCCTACCAAGGTCTATGATAAAATTAAAATTAACGATGCACTTATAACACAGGTTTCTATTTTTCGTGCTAACTATACAAAAGCTATTGAAAACAGGTTTTCAACCTTCGTATCTCTGGCTTCTTTTGCTTCACTTCGCAACATCAGTCTGCGTGGGCACCTCGTACTCTACATACTCGATAGTTTCAAGCAATATGGCCCAGACAGCATTTTTGCCACAAAACATCTAATGCGCATATTGCCCGATGAGATAAGGGCGGCAAGGTACCTTCTTAATCATAATATAGGATAAAATACCTATTCTGCTCGAATCCAACTATCAATCATTTTCTTAGTTAGATCTTGGATCTCACTCTCGGGTAATCTAGAGTAATAGAAAATTATCGATTTCATTTCTTTGCTTGATTTTACATCGTCCGAATGATATGCCAATATTCCCATTTTTTTTGCTATTGCTTCCATTTCTTTCGGGCTCATATCTGTTTTTACGCTCAAAATTACATAAAGACCTGACTCTGTTCTATTGGCTGTAATTACATCCTGACCATACCCCTCGATTATCTTGAGACACGCAGTTAATTTCCTACCACAGAGATTTCTCAATTTCTTAATATTAGTATAGTAATAACCGGATTCCATAAAGTGTGCAAGTGCAAGCTGTTCGGTCTTTGAACATGTCTGAGTATATCCTTCAAGTATAAAGTCCAACTTGCTTGCAAGCTGTCTTGGTAAAATCATATAACTTATCTTTACAGACGGAAAAAGCGTAGCCGAGAAACTTCCCAGATACAGAACATGTGAGTTTTCGTCATGGTGCTCGAGGCCTTGCATTGAAGAAATTGGTCTGCCAAAATACCTGAGCTCGCTATCGTAATCGTCCTCAATTATCAGCCCATCATTTAAATCTGCCCATTTAAGTAACTCATACCTATTTGCAATCGGCATTACCGCTCCTGTAGGGAACTGATTGTTTGGGCATACATATACAGCTGCCTTGGATTCGGGTAGTTTTTCTATTTCAATACCTTGAGAAGAAACAGGTATTTTGTTGAGTATATAACCTTGGTCTTCAAATATTTTGTTGACGGGTTGATAGCCTGGATCTTCAGTACAAACAAGGTGTATGCCTACATGTCTTAGAAGACGTCCTATGTGGGATGTTAACTGCTGAGTACCAGCACCTACAACAACTTGATTTGGCTCACATCTTACACCCCTGGAATTGAAAACATACTTACTTATCTCATATCTTAGGGTTTCTTCGCCCTGCGGATCTCCCTCCTGCATGAGAAGGTCGGTCTGGTCATCAATTACACGCATCATTGACTTACGCCACTTTTTAAAGTCAAACGCATCCAGGTCAGTAATATAATTCTCTTTTGATTCCTCGCATGCTAGCTTATTATTTTCGTTATGCTTATTAATATTAATACTGTTTGTCTTACTACTTGAGGAAACTTTGTTAATCATCACTGGCCCTGGAATTTTTGCAACATAAAATCCAGATTGCGGCTTACTTTCTATATAGCCTTCAACCGAAAGCTGATTGTAAGCGAACTCAACAGTCGTTATACTTAGGTTTAAATCCCCCGCAATTCTTCTCAGTGCTGGAAGTTTAGCCCCTTCTTTTATATTTCCAGAGATAATTTCTGACCTTATATATTCATAAAGTTGAATGTACAAAGGATATCTGCGATCTCCTCTTTTAAATTCAACTGTAAAAGGTTTCATAAAAGCCTCCCATAATTATCAAAAGCGAGCGACAAAAGCCGCTCGCTTATACGCAGTATAATAAAACTATAGCTTAGCCTGTGCAGCTGTAACCTTTGCTAGCGAAAGAACTTCGTCCTCGTTGCATCCTCTAGAAAGATCGTTCACTGGGCTATTAAGACCCTGAAGAACTGGACCGATGGCTTCAAATCCGCCAAATCTTTGACCAATCTTGTAACCAATATTTCCAGCTTCAAGCGATGGAAAAACGAACACATTTGCATGTCCTGCAACCTTTGAGCCTGGAGCCTTCTTCTCTCCAACGCTTGGAACAAATGCAGCATCAAACTGAAGTTCGCCATCAAGATCAAGATCTGGATTCATTTCAAGCGCCTTTGCTGTAGCATCTGCAACCTTGTCAACAAGTTCATGGCTCGCACTACCCTTGGTCGAGAAAGATAACATTGCAATCTTAGGCTCCATACCAAATTGCCTTGCTGTTTTGTCAGAAGCAACAGCAATTTCTGCTAAATCATCAGAATTAGGATCAATATTGATAGCACAGTCAGCCATCAAATACATCTCATCATCCCTTAGCATAAAGAAAGCTCCACTTGTCTTTGACATGCCTGGAACCGTTTTAATTATTTGAAGAGCAGGCCTTACAGTGTCTGCAGTAGTGCCAACTGCTCCTGATACAAGACCATCTGCATAACCTTTATAAACCATCATTGTACCAAAATAATTTGGTGTCATGAGAATTTTCTTAGCATCTTCTGGGGCAACCTTGCCCTTTCTTCTTTCAACAAAAGCCTCACAGAGTTCATCAAATTTGTCGGATTTCTCAATGTCTACAAATTCTAACTTAGAAAGATCAACGCCGAGTTCTTTAGCTGTTGCTTCGACCTCTTTTCTTTTTCCAAGTACAACAGGCACTACAACGCCTTCCTTTGCAAGTCTTGCACATGCGCCTAGAATCCTCTTATCTTCGCCTTCTGGAAAAACAATCCTGGCGTTTTTTCCCTTAAGTTTTTCAGTAATATCTTTGATTAAATCCATTCTAAAATCCTCCAATCGTGTTCATAAATTTAACCTACAAAATATTTTATCACTTTTTGTGTTTATTATCTACCTTCCTCATACTCAAATCCCGAACTTTTTATCTTCGTCCCATCTTTAAGTTGAAAAAGTGCTTCCATATCGGGGGTTGATTCTACAAGCTGCAGTCCACGTTCCGAGCCAAGAAGAAGTGCCGTGGTCGACATGGCATCACACTCCATTGAGTTTCCTATCTTCGACAAAATAGTCACACTAATTACATCTGTGTCCACAGGCCATCCTGTTGCGGGATCCAAAATGTGATGATACTTCTGTCCACCAACCTCCATGTATCTTTCATATATCCCCGAGGTTACGATTGTCCCGTCTTTCATTTTAACTATCCCAATCATATCCTTTCGTTCAGAAAAAGGCTTTTCAATAGCAACGTTAAACGGCTTGTTTCCAGGTTTTTCTCCGATAACTGTAATATTTCCACCTAGGTTAACAATTGCTGAAGTTACCCCTCTCTTCAATAAAAGTACAGAAAGTTTATCACATATATAGCCCTTGGCTACACCACCTAGATCTATTTCAGATGCGCCACCGGTCTTAATTGAATACTCTGCATCATTAGTCGCTTTAGCCTCAATTCTTTTGTAACCAACTGTTTCTAATGCTTTATTGACATCTTCTTTCTTTGGAAGTTTGCTAGACCCATCTCTTTGAAAATCCCAAAGGTCAAGAACGGATCCCATAGTAATATCAAACTTACCATCGGAAAGATCTCCATATTTTAATCCTTCTTGTACTACCGAAAAGAGATCCTCGGAAACCTCTAGCTCGCCCTTATGATTAAGATTCCAAAGTTCACTGTCTTCTATCTGTCTAGAGAAAATTTTTTCGTATTTAGCAGCTTCCTTATATGCTTCTTCTATCGTATGCTCTGCATTTTCTTTGCTCATATTTTCCATGTCAAAGATTGTTATGGTGCAAACTGTATCAAAAAAGAACCCTTCTTTTGATACCGGTGCACTCTGATCTACCTCTGAGTTCAAATTCCCAACATGCTTTACCGAGCATGAGGTCTGTGATATAATTACGATGATTATGAGTAAGAATAATAAACTTAATTTTTTCATAAATACCTCAATTTTAAGGAAAGCCGATTTGGCTTTATTTTTGATTTTACTCCTCCTAGGAATCAGCTCAGTTCTTTTGATATCCGACAGTGGAAGAGATGGTAAACAAGTTTTGATTAAAACAGGTGGTGAACTATACGGTACCTATGATCTCAATCAAGACCAAACAATTAAGGTCGTCTATAGGGGTCACCACAACAATATTACCATAAAGAACGGCAAAGTTTCAATGTCATTTTCAGACTGTCGCAACCAAAATTGTGTTCATCAAGGTAAAATTTCAAACACATCTCAAACTATAATTTGTCTTCCTAATCAGGTCGTTGTAGAAATTGTAGATAACGTAAAAGATGGAGGTGATGATATCGATGTCATCTCAAACTAAAAAATCTTTAGACGAAGCATATAGAAGAGAAAATACTACCACAAAGCTTACAATCGCTGCGATGCTTTCCTGTCTTGCACTTATATTTTCATATATAGAATTCCTAATTCCCGTTGATTTTGGAATGCCCGGTATCAAACTGGGGCTCGCCAATTTGCTTATTATAATTGCACTATACGGCCTTCAATGGAAATATGCTCTTACAATCAACATTGCAAGAATTACTCTTTCATGTCTTTTATTTTCAGGAGTTTTTGGTTTGATTTACTCACTTGCGGGAGGGTTACTAAGTTTCTTAGTTATGGTGATACTGAAAAACACGAAGAAGTTCAGCATAGTAGGCGTATCAATGGCTGGTGGAGTATTTCATAATCTAGGGCAGATAATTATCGCTGCTCAACTTGTTTCAAACATAAAAATATTTTACTATTTTCCAGTTCTTCTATTTTCGGGAATTGCTACTGGCATAATCATAGGATTTTTCGCATACTATCTGGCGGTAAAAATGCCATCAAGCCTTTTCCCAAACCTTAAGAAGAATGTACTACTTTGAGTAGCTTAAATTTAGCCAGGCAATTTACTCACTCAACTGGCAAAATATATTCCTATATCAGAAAAGGAGGATAAAATGAACAAAAACAATAAGGAAATTTTCTCAAAGCGCATAGAACAAATAAGGGAGCTTATGCAAGATGCAGATGTAGATGCTTATCTCATACCCATGAGCGATCCGCACGGCTCTGAAATGCTCGATGCTCACTATCATGAAATTTCATTTTTGACAGGTTTTACTGGTTCAGCAGGCGATGTACTATTAACAAAAGATGAAGGCTTCCTTTGGACTGATAGTAGATATTTCCTTCAGGCCTCAGAACAGCTCCCACCCGAAATAAAGCTAATGAAGCTCGGATGCGAAAATACCGAATTATATGACAATCTATTATTTCGCTATAGCAACAAGGGATTAATCAAAACTCTCGCAGTTGATATGGGTGTATATCCTACATCAGCTTTCTCCGCAATTTCTCAAATCCCTGATTCGCCTAAGTCATCAGTCTCATCGTCAAATTGCGATTCTCCCATTAAAATCAAGGACTATAATTTCGTCGATAAGATTTGGAAAGATCGTCCGCCAGTAAAATCAAATGCTATCATTAACTTAGACATCTCTATATCCGGTGAGTCAACTGAGTCAAAGCTATCAAGGGTGCAGGAAGAGATGAAAAAACATGGCGCAGACTACTATTTTGTATCGGCATTAGACGATGTAGCTTGGTTTTTCAATAAGCGTGGCAGTGATTTTGACGATAGTCCATTATTCTATTCCTATGCTCTCATATCTCTTTCAGACGCAAAACTTTACACCTTAAGAGACGGAACTTATAACGATATTTATGATGATCTGCGAAACCTTCCCAGTGATGCCAAGTTAATTTTTGATCCATCTACTACACCGTGCCGAGTCCTTGAGTATGTTAACCACATAGCTCAGGTTATTGAGATTCCAAGCCCTATAGAGGCTCTAAAATCTGTTAAGAACAACGTTGAACTTGCCGGAATGAGGCGTGCTCACCTACACGACGGTTTGGCCCTTACTCGTTTTGTGCACTATCTTAAAACAAAATATAAGCCTTCGGAAAGGGTTTATCGCGAGTCAGAGCTCAGTGAGATTCTCAATAGTTTTCGCAAGGAGTCTTCAGAATATAATGGGCCAAGTTTTGAGCCTATTTTAGGTTTTGGTGCAAACGGTGCTGTTGTGCACTACTCTTTCTTACACGGGAAGGACTCCGAAGTTAGTGGGAATTCTCTTCTTCTAGCTGACACTGGAGGACAGTATCAGACAGGAACTACAGATGTTACCAGAACAATAGCTATTGGGTCTGCAACAAAAGAGATGTCCAGAGCTTACACTGCGGTTTTAAAAGGCCACCTTGCTCTTGCTCGTGCAAAGTTCTCACCTGACGAGCTTGGTGCATCTCTTGACGAAATTCCTAAGTCTGAAATGGCAAAATTCGGATATTCCTATGGTCATGGAACCGGCCACGGCGTGGGACACATGCTAAACGTTCATGAAGGACCTATTTCAATCAGCCCTAGAGGGAGATTGCCTCTTGAAGCTGGAAATGTAGTTTCTAACGAGCCTGGTGTTTATCTTGAAGGAAAGTTTGGCATTAGAATTGAAAATCTCGTAGAAGTTTGTGGTAACTCAGGGTCAAACGAATTATTTTTAAGAGATCTGACTTTATGCCCATATGATACAGACATCATTGATGCTAAACTTCTATCAGCAGAAGAAAAGAATCAGATTGATACTTATCACAAGGATGTCTATAATAAACTTCATGATTTTGCAGAAAAAGAATATCATGAGATTTTAGAAGATAGTGATTTCTGGGACTGGTTTAAGGAATTAGCTCAGATTTAGAAATCTCAGTGGTTTTTTGTCCGCTTAGCCTTAAATTAAGACAAAAAGATTTATCTTTATAGGTCAAAAAAGACAACCGATGAAATTAATCTTTAGCATTGGTTGTCTTTTATTTTGTTAATTAGCAAAATACTATTAAAACTCTTTAAAACCTATAAGAAGCAATAGATGAAATTGTAAAATTTATGAATAAAACTTTTCTTCATCAAACAGTCCTTCAGAACGCGCTACTATTACTGAACAAACCGCATCGCCCCATATATTCATAGGTGTTCCTGTAACATCAAGATAGAAGAAAATTGCAGCAATCCACGTTACTACCTCTGTTGGTAGATTAAATGCACTTACAAGTATTGTTGCAATCGCAAGTCCACCTCCAGGAACTCCAGCACATCCCACAGAAAAAGCAATGCCAAATACTACTAATAATATTATACTACCTATTGATGGTGTATGACCTGCCGCATACATACCAAGCATTACATAAAGAGGTATTTCTACACCCATTGAGTCCATATTAAATGTTACACCTAGTGGAATACCAAAATCGGCGACTTCATCATTTACGCCCATATCCTTAGCACATCGAAGTGTAATAGGCAATGTCCCTGCCGATGAAGTGGTTGTAAAAGCTGTTATAAGCGCTGGGAAAAGTTTTTTTGTGAAAACCCACGGACTTACCTTACCAACAAATTTTAACATTCCAAAATAGCAGATAACAATTTGAAGTACAAATGCAATTGTATATGCTAGGAGAAAACTTCCCATAGTGCTCACAAAGGATCCTTTTAGATTAGAAACAGCATTAGCAGTTAGTGCAACCACACCTATTGGAGCATAGTACATTATCCCTTTTACAATTTGCATAACTAAATCCATACCTGAATTTAGGAAGTTTGTAATTCGTTTTTTACTATCCATAACATCTGTCATACATACAACAGCTATACCTATAAATAATGCAAGAAATACAATTTGTATTGTATTACTTTCAGCAATACATCCAAGAAAACTTTGAGGAATCCAATCAATAAAATTATCTACTGAAACAGACTCTACTTTTACAGATTCAACGTCAAGTGAAATCCCTTTTCCTGGTTTAAATATTAGCCCGGTAACTATTCCCAGTATCGATGCAATTGTAGTTGTGACAAGAAACCAACCTATAACTTTTCCGCCCCACCTTGACATTTTTTTCACGTCACCAATGTTTGCAAATGCGGAAGAGATGGAGAACAGCACAATTACAGGCACCATCATTCCTAATAACCTTGTAAAAACTGTTCCAAAAGGTTGTATCACAGATACATTATCACCTAATAAAAGCCCGAGAATTGCTCCTAAAATCGCTGATACCATCAATACCAATCCAAATCTTTGGTTGATAGCATTTAAAATATTTTTCATTATGTATCCTCCATAAATATAACATTTTATCTCTTCTGTCCTAGCTCATC
>QWCK01002345.1_pt1 | contig 24168 bp, 21 predicted proteins | sample 1972571 | NCBI WGS metagenome assembly QWCK01 (sample SAMN09866710, study PRJNA288562) | Human gut metagenome isolate term2_stool, whole genome shotgun sequencing... | isolation source: gut | host: Homo sapiens | place: USA: California | reverse complement strand
AAGCCATCAACATGGGATCTCAAGTTCCTAACGAAGAACTTGTTGCAAAAGCTATTGAAGTAAACGCAGATGCTATCCTAGTATCTCAAGTTGTTACTCAAAAAGATGCCCATATTCCAAACCTTGCTGAACTCGTTGAATTAGTTGAAGCAGAAGGTATCCGGGACAAGGTCATCCTAGCTTGTGGTGGACCTCGTGTTGGTTACGAATTGGCTAAAGAATTAGGCTATGATGCTGGATTCGGTCAAGGAACCTTCGCAGAAGACGTAGCAACTTTCGTAGCAGAAAAAGTTGCCGAAAAAATTAAAGCAAAAAAAGGTGAATAAGTATTCTCTTTAGATGGGAATCGGTCCTTAGACCGGTTCCTTTTTTTATGGGAAAAAAGACTTGGTCCAAGGTATGTTAAAGAAAAAACAAGGTATACCCACTTATGTTTAACGTTTAAAAGCATTGATTTCTTAGGGCTAGGCAATAAAAAATATAAAAATAAACAAGATATTTATCAAAAAAATATTGACAAGAATATTTTTACGATGGTGTTCTGTTTATAAGCACTTTATATTCAATTGAATAAGTCACTGTGAGTAATTTATTTTCATTGGACGGATATCCAAGCCCATGGGAAAAATTGAAAGATAGGAAAGAAGTTAAAATCTTCACTGTCCCGCAACTGTAAGGCGAAAGCCAAGTCAGATAGCTATCCACAGTGTATACTCCACCCTCTAGAGCTGCGAGAGACAGCAGGAAGGTCAATACAAACGTATTGGGCTATTGGTCTGCCTATTTTCGCTTTTTTGAGCGAGAATAGGCTTTTTTCATGTCAGAAAATGGACCTGGACTAGGAAGATCCCCAGGAAGATAGGGGACCGGTGATTTAATCAATAAGTAAGGAGGAAAGTAAATTATATGAAAAAAGTGTTCAGAAGAGGAATAGCACTATGCCTAAGTGCAACAATCTTGGCCGGGTTTAGTCCCATGGTCGTTGCAGCCAAAGGGGTTGAGAAACACTCCAAGTACGAATATGCTGTCCTGGTTAAGGACCCCATAGGAAAGAAAGCAGCTTGGGAATCTTGTGTGGAGCTGGGGCGCTTTAAACCCGGAGAAAAAGTTGAATTTTCACTTCCCAAGCTAGACAGTAAGAAGAAACTTATATCTTTGGACCCTGTGTCCAGCCATGGGAAGTTTGAAGACCGGGACTTTGTATCTGTTGATGTCCAAGGAAACAAGGCAAGCATTAAGAGCTTGGATGCCGCCTATTCGACCCCCAACAAGTATGGGTCTCCTAATTATCGCTATGGTAAAATGGGGATGCCCTATGAAGATCCTCATAAAAGTCCTGTAGAAATTAAAGTCAAGCTAACACTGGATGGGAACCAACAGGTGAGCCAGCTGGAAATTACCGGATCAGACATTGATGGGGCCTACCACATGGGAGCCATGTCAGCTCAAAAAGCAATTTATAAAAAATATTTGCAAGAATCTAGATTTTTAAATATGTTTAAGGGAAAGACCTACCAAGAAATTGCAGACATGGACTTTCGTTATAGAACCAGTCCTGACTACCTACTCAGTTTGCCAAATAAAATTGGATCCACCAAAAAAGAAAATTTGACAAACTATAACTTAAACCTCCTGGCCAAGGCAACCCAAGAGGCCATATTACATGCCTTGGGTAAAGAAGACAAGGCCCTGTCCCAAGAAGGCTTAAGGGTATTTTATGGAAGAAGTCCTCACCAAGTCCACAGTACCGATTGCTACCACCATGTCTATGTCTTAGTCAACAAGGATGGTCGCATTGTCAGTTGCTGGGATAAGACCCGGGAAGACCTGGGCCCTGGTGAAGGGGGAATCCGAAATGAAGGACATGGATACGGAAATGGAGCTGCCCTGAAAAACTACCGTGAAAATCTTGGTTATGACCGCTTTATTGGACTTCATAAGGATGAGGTGGCAGACTTAAATATGACTACGGGGTCTGTAGATGCAGTAACTAGAGCCACAGAAACATCCCAAGGGGTTAAGGGAGCCGTTATAGAAGCCCTGAAAAACCAAAGTTTTCCCAGAGCCGATGAAAGTAAGGCAAAATATAAACCGGTAACGGAACCTGGGACCTATACAGGCCTAGGCAGGGCCTACCAGAAAAAAGTCATCACTCCCGATAATCCTGTAGAATATATTGTCTTTGAGGAAAAGAAGGAAGACCATGCCGCCACAGGCTTGGGCAATCCAAACCTTGTTACTGTCAAAACCCTGACCAATAAGGATAAAAATTCTTGCCAATTTAGGTCTCTTCCTGGAGAGGAAGTTTCAATTTCATCCCCCAGCTATCTTGTAACATCAAATGGGGTAAAGTATTTCTCACATTGGGAAGTTAAGACAGGGGATGTAGCCTTTAAAGATGCCAAGAGTCGTAATACGTCCTTTACTATGGGGAATGCGGAAGTTCAAGTAGAGGCGGTTTATGGACAAGCCCAAGTAGCCAAGTTTACAAGGGCAGAAATTTTGGATGCTAACCCCAAACAAGTGGCCCTGGTTATGGACAAGGGCTTGTATGAACTGGAAGAAACAGCAGAAAATGCAGGAGACTTCCAAGTCAAGATTGGCAAGGGAGAATACAAGCCGGTGAAAAGCTACCTGGTTTCAGGCAATACAGTTTTCTTAAACCTGGAGGAAGAAGTCTCCTACGGGGCCCAAGTTTCCGTCAAATATGACCAGGCCCACAGTATTCTTAAAAGCGCTGCAGGAGAAGAGCCTTGTGAGGCTTTTGAAAAAGAGGTGGACAACAAAGTGGCACCCAAGATTACCCCTACAGGGGCTGTGGTAGAAAACTACAATCCAAGAGACCTGGTGGTGAGCTTTAGCCAAGACCTGGAAGATATTGACCATACTTCGGACCACCTGGAAGACTTTACTGTAAACAACAAGGGGCAAAAGGTTGACTTGGAAGCATACTATGTTAAGGGCAAGGAATTGACCATTCAAATGACCCAAAAAGCGCAATCAGGTGACCAATACACTGTTTCCTATAACAATCAAAATGGCCTATTAAGAGGGAAAGAGACAGGTAAAAGGGTAGATTCTTTCCAAAATCAAACTGTAGAGCTGGGAGTAAAAGATAAGAAACTAGTTACTGTTTCTGCAGGAAATAAAAACATCTACCAAGGAACCCATAAACCGGGAGAAGTGGTTACGATAAAGGCTCCAGAAAAGAATGATCAAGGAAAGAGATTTAAGAAATGGGAGCTAGTAGCGGGAGATATTCAGTTAGAAAATCCAGAAGCAAGTCAAACCAGCTTTACCATGGGGTCCAAGGCCGTCTATATTAAGGCCCAATACCATGACCAGATAGACAAGTCAGACCTGGTTACCTCCATTGAAAAGGCCAAAGCCAAGCTCAAGGATATCCAAGTGAGTCCAGATGGTAAGGATGTGGATCCAAGCAAGACCTGGGTTACAGAAGAAGCCAAGAAAGCCTTGGAAGAGGCCTTGAAAAAGGCAGAACAAGTCCAGGAAGACCCTACAGCTAAATTAGAAAGTATAGAAGAAGTAATCAAAAACCTGGACCAAGCCATTGAAAATTTTGTAGGGAAACCGGGATTAAAAGAGACAGGAGAATCCAGCACCAGCGACAAAGACGTGCTTAAGGCTGCCATAGAAAAAGCCAAAAACATGCTCAAGGCTATCCAAGTCAGTTCTGATGGCAAGGATGTAGACAAAGACAAGACTTGGATTAGCCGAGATGAAGAATATGCTTTAAAAGCATATATAGAAATGGCCGAAAAAATAGCCGGAGATCCAAACGCAGGAGATGAAGCAATAAAAGAGGCAATAGAAAACCTCAACCAGGCCCTAAAAGACAACCCCCCAAAAGCCGGGCTAAAGGATATTCATGAAAGCAGGCAACCGGAAAAGTCTTCTGAATCTTCTAGATCCTATAGACCCTATAGACCCTCCGGAAGCAATTGGACAACCAGCCCAGAAAAAATAGAAAAGAAATCCTTCCCCGTGGATATGAATAAACCCCAAGAGAAAAAAATTGAGTCAAACTTATTTGATAAGATGACAGATATTGCCGATTCTTGGGCAAGAAATGTGATTAAGTATAGTTTGGACAAGGGATATTTCAAAGGGACCTCTGAAACGACTTTTTCTCCAAACCGCCCCATTACTCGTGGAGAGTTTGTTAGCATCCTAGGGCGCCGATTGGGGGTGGATCCCAAGGCTCATCCAAAGGTAGATATGAAGGATGTAGAAGTGGGAAGTTTTTACGAAGGCTATGTTAATTGGGCTGTGGCAGAGGGAATTACAGTAGGTACTTCTAATGGATACTTCCAACCCAATCGAAAGATTAGCCGGGAAGAAATGGCAACAATTTTAAGTCGTTATTTAGAAAAGACCAAGGAAAACTACCATAAGGGAGAAATAGCAACCTATAAGGACCAAGAGAAAATATCAAGTTGGGCCAAGAAGAGTGTTGACTACTTGACCCAAGTAGGCCTGGTCAAGGGGAGAGAGAATCAAGAATTTGCTCCAAAAGAACATCTTACAAGAGCAGAAGCTGCTCAAATTCTTTATCTTTTAGATGAGAAGTAAAAATTTTTAGATATAAAAAGAACTAGCTTTTAGAAAAGCTAGTTCTTTTTTACTTGAGTTAAAAGGGAGGATATTTAAGATTTTTTATTCATTGGCCTCTTTGGGTTGGGCTAAATCTTCATTTTTGAAGAAATCAGTCCCATCTGGGGCGTTGCTTTGGTGGCAGATAAAGGTAGAGAAATATTCTACCCCATCAATACGGTAGCTGAGCTTAAAGACCAATTCTTCCATAAAGTACTTTTCATATTGGGTGGTGAAGCGGCGGGATTGGAAGGTGTAGGTCTTGTCGTTGAGCTTCTCCAATTGACCTTTAATTTTTTTTGCTTTTTCTTTTTCCCGATAATTATAATTTTCAGCCAGGACTTCCAGGTGGATGTCTTGGGCTTGGACGGGCTGGTCATCTTTTTTAAAGGAAAAATAAACCTTGGGGTCTTCCAGAAAGTCAATGCAGGGCAGGTCTCCCTCTCTTTTACCAGAAATTTCATCATAGATTTTGGCCACTTCCAGGGTGGATAGACCGTCGTAGACCGATTTTTTATAGGTCCTTACAGTGGGCTTGCGTTGGTCTTTGGACACTTGGACGATTAATTTGACTCCGTCTACCTGGCTATTCCGCTTTTTATTGGCAGTGCCTATGACATTTGTAACCACAAAGCTGACTAGGGCCAGGGCAATGATCATAAGAAAGTATCTTACTTGTTTATTCATAGAACCTCCTTCCCTGGACCTGTGAGAAATCCAAGGACTTTAAATGTAAAATAAGTCGGAAAAAGGGACGATTTTCATCGCCCCTCCAGCTTACTTATTTAATTCTTCTAAAATCTTTTGGCAGTCAAAGCCATGAACCATGGCAGCTTCTTCAATGGATTCCATTTGACTGGATGGGCAACCTACACAGCCCATGCCAAAGCTCATTAAAATCGGAACTGCTTCTGGTTTTTGACGGATTAAATCGCCAATTAATGTATCTTTTGTAATCATAAGATCCTCCTTAAGTTCATTTTTCTATAGGACTATTGTACAATAAAGACCCCCTTATCGTCAAGTTAGCCCTCTTGGCTGGACTTGTCAAAAAGGGAAAAGATCCAATCAATAAAGCGCTGCAAAAGCCCCTTGGCCTTCTTAAGATTTTCTTGTCCTTCCTCGCTATTGATATAGTCCTTGGCTTTTTGGGAATATTTTCCAGCTTGCTCTTTAATGTTGTCCCAGTCAATATTAGTGTTTTTCATGTCGTTAAAGAGGTTGACCACTTGGGTCTTTTGGCCTTCAGACAGGTTGATATTGTATTGGTTTTCAATATTTTGGATGATGTCTCGAACTTCTGCTTCATTTTGGGGCATTTTTTCAGCCATTTGGACCTTGACGCTGTTCATAAAGTCATTGGCCTGGTCTTCTCCAACTTCCTCAGTTAGACTGGAAGTAACCACCATTTCCTTGTTGGCTACTTTTTTGACATCTTCCGGAATTTTTTGGCCGGTCTTTTTTTCATAGCTCTTGAAAAGGCCTGTTAGGGCAGCAGATCCGGACACATTGCCGGGGGCTGTGACATAGATGTCGGCATCCTTAATCCCTGCTGTAATCAAGGCATTCCGGTAGGCATCTTCTTTAATCACCTTAACCAGGGGGCTGAGTTTAACATGGATGCCAGATCCTTCTGGTGTGTAGCGGACAATGGCGCAGGAAATGGCCTTGTTGCCGATATTTTTAGCCGGCAGAACATCTCCTAAATAGTCGTATTCTTCCTTGTTGGATACGGTGACATAGTCGGCATCTTCCGGTGGATCCAACTCTTTCAAAATAGCTTCCTTTTCCCGGGGAGTCAGGTCTTCCCCCAGGGTTACCAGGGTGGCGCCCTCTTTGGCTAGAGCTGTAAAGGGAAGCATGGCCAGGCACAAAACCAGGGCCAAAAGTGTATATGTTTTTTTCATTCGATAAACCCCTTTCTCATTTTATGTCTAGAGTATAGCACAAAAATGTGCCAAAAAAATGAAGTCGGGGAATCTTAAGAAAAGATTAGAAATATCTTAAGTTCTTTAGGCCAAAGCTTAAGATTCTTCCATTGAAAGGGTCATATTTTTGTGTTACGATAAAATTAATTAAGGGGGAAGAAGATGAAGGAGAAGAAAACCATAGGCCAAAGCATGGATAAGATTTTTAATAGTGTGGGGAAGAAGGCGTCTTCAGGTCTAAACAGCTTTCTTCAAGGCTGGAAGGACAATCAAAAGCTCATTCCAGCCAAAGACCCCAAGCTGGTGGAAAAAAATCCAAGAGTGGAAGGAAAGAGGGATCTTTATCTGATTTTAGGCTTAGTAGGAGGAGTTTCATCGGGGATCACTACAATCAGTTTTTTATTTGAAGTCTTGACAGGCCAGATAAGAGACCTACCCTATCTAGTGATTTTTGCCCTCTTTACCCTGGCCAGTGCCTTCTTAATCTACCGGTCTTCCTACTATAAAAAAGCCAAGATCCGCCTGGAAAAATATATCCGGGCCCTGGGAAGTGGGACTGTGGGTAAGTTGGATGAAATGGCTCGAATTGCCGGGGTTCCCCTGGAAGTGGCCCAAAAAGACCTGACTAGCTTTATCCAGGACAATACCTTTAAGGAGGCGCAAATTGTAGAAGATGGTCAACTCTTTATCCTGGACTACCCAACCTACCTCCTCTACAAAAAGCAGGCCAAGACCTTGGAAAAAGTTCAAAAAGAGGAATTGGAAAACCCAAGTAGTCCGGATGATAGCCAGGGCAAGGAGGCCTTTGGATCCATAAAAAAAACCTACCCCCAATTAAGACCCCAAGCCCAGGACAAGGTCTTGCCCTTGATTACTACGATTGAGCGGATTTACAAGCATGTAGACCAGTATCCTGAAAATAAAAAATCCCTGACCAAGTTTAATAGCTACTACCTGCCTAGCCTGGCAGACCTGATGAACCGCTATCTCCTCTTGCAAGAAAGCCAAGACCTCAACCAATCAAGCCAGGCCTTGGGAGAATTAGAAGAGGCCTTTGGGCAAATGAACCAGGCCTTTGAAGAACTCTTAGACAAGCTGGGAGGAGCCATGGCCAGGGATAGCCTTTCTGAAGTTAGTGTCTTAAGAAGTTTAATGAAACAAGACGGACTTATAGACCGAGATTTTACATTGGAGGAATAAAATGGACGAAAGAAAAATTGAACTCACCCTAGACCAAGGGCCCCAAGCTCCCAAACTGGTCCAGGAAGCCCCCCAAGAAGAAAAATTTAAAGACATCCACTTGACCCCAGAAGAAGAGAGACAGGTGGAAGAGTTTGCGGAAAAAATTGACCTAAGCAATACAGCTACTATCCTAGAATACGGGGCAGGAGCCCAGGGACAAATTGCTCAATTTTCCGAGGAAACCTTAAAGACCATCCGGACAAAAGACCTGGGAGAGGTGGGCGACCTAATCTCCTCTGTAGTCCTGGAGCTAAAAAACTTTGACCAAGAGGAAAAAAAGGGCCTGGCAGGTCTATTCCAAAAGTCCAAAAACAAGGTAGATGGTTTAAAGACCAAGTATAACAAGGCCCAGGCCAATGTAGACCAGATTGCCAAGAGCCTGGAAGGCCACCAAATTCAACTTTTAAAAGATATCTCTACCCTGGACCAAATGTATGACCTCAACCTCTCCTACTACAAGGAATTGACCATGTATATCCAGGCTGGAGAAAAACGTCTGGAAAAGGCCAAGAGCCAAGAGCTTCCGGCCCTGGAAGCCAAGGCCCTGGAAAGTAAACTCCCTATTGATGCCCAAAAAGCCCAAGATTTTCGGTCTTCTATTGACCGTTTTGAAAAAAAGCTCCACGACCTGGACCTGACCCGGATGGTAAGCCTGCAAATGGCCCCCCAAATTCGCCTGGTCCAATCCGGAGATACTGTCATGGTGGAAAAGCTCCAATCCACTATTATCAATACCATCCCTCTTTGGAAGAGCCAAATGGTCCTGGCCCTGGGAGCCCTCCATACCGGCCGGGCAGCCCAAGCCCAAAAGGAAGTTACAGACCTGACCAATGACCTCCTAAAGAAAAATGCGGAGACCTTAAAAATGTCCTCTATTGAAACAGCCAAGGCCTCCCAAAGAGCTATTATTGATATAGACACCATTAAGTACACCAACGACCAACTCATTACAGCCATCCAGGAAATTCGTCAAATTAGTCGGGATGGAGCAGCCCAAAGAGCCCAAGCCAGTGTCCAATTGCAAGAATTGGAAAAAGAACTGAAACGGGGTCTTTTGGATGTAGCCCAAGATAAGTAAGAAAAGCCTCTCGGAGGCTTTTTTTCATGGGGTCAAGTATGATACAATCAAGAGGAGACAAGAAAGGAGGAAGCATGGATTTAGAACGCCAAGCAAAATATTTTGCTCATTTAATTGAAAGTAAGGACCTACAAACCTTAAAACAAGAAGTCGAATCGATGAATGGGGCTGATTTGGCAGAACTTTTGGAATCTTTTGACGAAAGAGATACCCTGCTCATATTCCGTATGATGCCCAAGGACCTGTCCATTGATGTCTTTGCCTATATGACCCCCTACCAACGTCGGCTCTTGATTACGTCCATGACTGATGAAGAATTGGAGTCCATTTTAAACGACCTCTACTTTGATGATATGATTGACCTTTTAGAGGAAATGCCTGCATCCTTTGTCAATAAAGTTCTGGCACAAACCCCCTTAAAAGAAAGAAAGATTATTAATGAATTTTTAATGTATCCGGAGGACTCTGCCGGGTCCATTATGACCACCGAATATGTAGACTTGAAGCCTGAATGGTCAGTAGGCCAAGCTCTGGAATACATCAAGCAAATCGGGATGACCAAGGAAACGGTCTATACCTGTTATGTAAAAAATAAGTATCAAAAACTACTGGGTTTTGTCTCCCTACGACAATTGGTAACGGAAAATCCCCAGGCCAAGATTGAAGATATCATGATCGATGATGTTATTTCTGTAGAGACCTTGGATGACCAGGAAGATGTTGCCGATAAATTTAATAAGTACGGTTACCTGGCCTTGCCAGTAGTAGACCAAGAGCACCGGCTCATAGGGATCATTACCGTAGACGACATCATGGACGTCATGACGGAAGAAACCACAGAAGACTTCCACAGGATGGCTGCTATTGAGCCTTCCAAGAAGGACTACATGGAAGAGACAGTGTGGTCTTTGGCCAAAAACCGCCTACCCTGGCTCTTGATCTTAATGATTTCAGCCACCCTGACTTCAGGAATTATCAACCGCTATAATTGGATTATTCAAGACTTTATTATCCTGACATCCTTTATCCCCATGTTGTCTGACACTGGGGGAAATACGGGGTCTCAGTCCTCGACAATGGTTATCCGGGCCCTGGCTACGGGGGACATTAAGATCAGTGATATATGGAAGGTTGTCTTTAAAGAAGGAAAAGTTGGCCTTATTGCAGGCCTGGCCCTAGGCTTTGTCAACTTTATCCGCCTTTTCTTCCTGGTGAAGGAAAGTTTTTTAATCAGCCTCCTAGTGAGCCTAACCATTCTCTGTGTGGTGGAACTGTCCAAGATCATGGGAGCTTTTTTACCCATTGTGGTGAAAAAACTCGGCTTCGACCCTGCCCTAATGGCCAGCTCTTTTATATCGACCGTTATTGACTCCTGTGCCTTAATTATCTATTTTGGCCTGGCAAACTTGATCTTATACTAGGAGAGAGAGCATGGAAGACAATAGACAATTAGAACACTTAAAACATATGATTGAAGAAAAAGACATGGTGGCCATCAAAGAAGAAATCAGCCGGATGAATGAAGCAGACTTGGCAGAGATTATTGAAGACCTGGATACCACAGATGCCATCCTTATCTACCGAATGTTGCCAAAAGACAAGGCCATTGATGTCTTTACCTACCTCAACCACTCCCAACAACTCCAACTCATTGATGCCATAACAGACCAAGAAATACTCGATATCATGGAAGAACTCTATTTTGACGACATGATTGACCTCTTGGAAGAAGTCCCTGCTGAAATCGTCACCAAGGTTTTGGCAGCAGCCAGTCCGGAAGAAAGACGGCAAATCAACGAGTTTTTAATGTATCCAGCAGGAACAGCTGGGGCAGAAATGACCATCGAGTACCTGGCCCTGAAACCCGAATGGACAGTGGAAGAGTCCATGAAGTTTATTCGGGAAAATGGCGAGGATTCAGAAATCGTCTATACCTGTTATGTGGTAGATGAAAAAAACACCCTCCTGGGCTTTGTGTCCTTAAGAGAATTGGTGGTGGCTGATGATGATACCTTGGTGGAAGATATGATGACAACAGACGTTATCTATGTCAAAACCTTGGACCCCATTGAGGAAGTGGCCGACCGCTTCCAAAAATACGACTACCTGGCCCTGCCTGTAGTGGACAAGGAGCACCGCTTAACTGGGATCATTACCTTTGATGATATCCTGGAAATCATTGAAGACTTGGATACGGAAAACTTCCATAGGATGGTAGGGATCGGGGGAGACTCCGACATGGACTACCTGGATGAAAGTGCCTGGTCCCTGGCAAAAAACCGGATTCCCTGGCTCTTAATCCTCATGATTTCCGGAACCATTTCTGCCGGGATTATCAAGCACTATAACCCCATTATTGCCAAATACATCATCCTGACTTCCTTTATCCCTATGATTACCGGGACAGGAGGAAATACAGGGTCCCAATCCACCACTGTGGTCATCCGGGGATTGGCAACTGGAGAAATTGAACTCAAAGACGTCTTTTACATCATGTGGAAGGAGGGACGAGTGGGTCTGGTGGTAGGAGTCATCCTATCCTTGGTCAACTTTGTCCGCCTGATGATCTTAGGAACAGACCTGGGAGTGAGTGTCCTGGTGACCTTGACTATGATTGTCACCATTATCCTATCCAAACTTCTAGGGGCAGGTCTACCCATTTTGATGAAAAAACTAGGATTTGACCCGGCCCTAATGAGTGCCGCCATTATTACCACCATTATAGATGCTCTGGTTCTAGTGGTCTACTTCAACCTAGCTGGCCTAATCCTATCCCAGATTGCCTGATGATTAAAGCTTCCTAATTGAGGGTAAAAATTCAATATAGGAGGTGCTAATGAAAGTAAATTTTGATAAAATTTATAAAAACCTAGCTCCAAAGGCCCTGTTTTTACTGGGAAAAAAGGGAAGACTCCTAAAACTTGCCAACAAGTCTTTAGAAACTTTGAGTCAAGAGGGATCTTTTAAAGTCTTGGGTCACCAATCAATCCTAATGGTAAAGCTCCTATTGGATTGGACCCAGGGACGCTACAAGGGGGTTAAAAAGAAAAATCTTGTTTTGATTGTGGTGGGGATTCTCTACCTCTTAAACCCCGTAGACCTCATTCCGGACTTTCTTCTGGGAGTGGGTTTTTTAGATGATGTGGCAGTATTTTTCAAAATTCTCCACAAAATTGAAGATGAATTGGACCGATATGAAGATTGGCTCAAGATAGAAAGAGGAACAGGAAAGTAACCTGTTCCTTTCTTTTTTCTCGAAGTTTAGGTCAAGAAAGAAAAATCTCTATAGAGAGTTGACATAATAAGTAGACTATGATAATGTAAAATGTTTATTTTATTTTCCAATTATGCTATACTATACATAGGTTATTGTTGTGAAAATGGAGGTGTAGCATGTTTTCAATTGGCGATAAGGTCGTTTATCCCATTCATGGTGCAGGAGTGATTGAGGATATCGAGAAAAAGGAAGTCTTGGGGGAAGTCCAGGAGTATTACATATTGAAGATGCCGGCAAATCATATGAATGTAATGGTCCCTGTCAAGCAAATGAAAAAACTGGGAGTTCGAGAAATCCTATCTAAGGAGGAAATGGATCAAGTTTTTAAAATTTTCACCCAAGAAGACGAAAGCAAGTTGCCCAAAAATTGGAACCGCCGCTACCGTTACAATATGGACCGGATTAAAAGTGGGGATATTGAAGAGATTGCCAAGGTCGTCCTATGTTTAGAAATCTTAGACCACGAAAAGAGCCTATCCACTGGGGAAAGGAAGATGCTAAACAATGCCAAGCAAATCATCATTTCTGAAATGATTTTGGTCTATGGCAAGGATGAAGAGGAATTGTCTGATTTAATTGACCACGCCATTTTTTCCAACCAATAACCATTTTTTATTTAAGGAGGGAGTATGAACCAAAGCAAAAAATGGTTAGCGCGAATTTTTCGATTTTTATTCACGCTACTGGGAGCTGGGATTGGTATTCTAATCGCTGTAGGCTTAAAGAATTTAAATTTCATCCTTGAAATTTCTTTGCCTCATTTCATCGAAATCATGACTGTGGGATTGATTCTTTTATTTGCACTTATATTTTATTTATTATACCCCAAGGCAGTCTGGCTGTTAGAACAATTCATGGCTTTCATCGAAAAACAATTGGCCGATATGCCCTTGTCTGACCTCTTGTTAGGTTTTACAGGGATTATCCTGGGCCTTGTAGTGGCCTTTTTGGTCTCCAGGCCCATTGACCAAATTCCCTATGTCGGGGGGATTTTAAGTATTTTTATCCATGTAATTTTTGCCTATGTGGGCTATCAACTTTTGGGCCACCGCAAGGCTGAATTGTCCAAGCGGATAACCGAGCTCAGCCTGCCAAAGATTGATGGCTTCATGACGAAAAAGGATAAGTTGGAAGATGCCAAGGTCTTAGACACCAGTGTCTTAATTGATGGACGAATCTTGGATATTTCCCAAACAGGCTTTATAGAAGGTCCCCTGGTGGTGCCGGTCTTTGTCTTGGAGGAACTCCAACACATTGCCGACTCCCAGGATGCCTCCAAAAGAGCCCGGGGGCGTCGGGGTCTGGACATCTTAAAACAGATGCAGGACCATCCCCTGCCTAAGATTGTCATTTCAGACCAGGACTTTAAGGAAATCCCAGAAGTAGATTCCAAGCTCTTAAAACTGGCCAAGGTTTTAAATGCTAAGATTATGACCAACGACTACAACCTCAACAAGGTAGCCAATGTCCAAGGTCTGGATGTCTTAAATATCAATGACCTGGCCAATGCCCTAAGACCTGTTGTCTTAAGTGGCGAGGACCTTCTTGTCACCATCCTCAAGGGGGGGACTGAAGCCCACCAAGGGGTGGCCTACCTGGATGATGGAACCATGGTTGTAGTAGAAAATGGCCGGGACCTTATTGGCCAAAGACTTTCTGTAACAGTGACCAGCATCTTACAAACTTCAGCTGGGAAGATGATTTTTGCCAAGCGAAAGGATGGATAGGAATGATTGAAAAATTTAAGGGGAAACAGGTTTCTTTAAGGCCTGTCTTTGACCAAGACATGGATGACTTTGTCCGCTTTATGAACGACTTTGAAGCCTCCCTCTTTACAGGGTCTATGCCGGGGCTTTATACAGCCGATGATGAAAGGGACTATTTCAAAAAATCCGAAGACAAGAGGCAGTTTGCCGTAGACTACCAGGGTAAGCTCATTGGCCTGGTGGAATTGTTTGATATTGACCTGGTAAACCGCCGGGCAGTTTTAGGAATTATGATTGGCCAGGAAGAGGCTCGGTCTAAGGGCTTAGGCTATGATATTATCAACCTGGTTCTGGACTATGGTTTTTACCTTTTAAATTTACATTCCATTTCCCTAACTTGTTTTACCTTTAACCACCGGGCCCAGGCCCTCTATAAGAAGTGTGGCTTCCAAGAAATTGGCCGCTGGAGGCAGTCTCGTTACCTGGCAGGGGACTATTATGATACCCTCTATATGGACATTTTAAAGGAAGACCATGAACCCTATTTGATCTACCAGGAAATCCAAAAGACCATTGGAAAATACAAAAAATAAAAAAGAGGTCCCTAGCCTGAGCTGGGGACCCTTTTACTTGCGAAATTTTCTCTATTCATGTAGACTATCTATATAATTTGTTGCGAGAAAGAATCATGATTGAATAAAGGAGGTCATATGAAACTAGGAATTTTTGGAGCAACAGGTTTGGTAGGCCAAACCATGTTGAAAATATTGGAAGACAGAGAATCCTTTAAGGATGTCCAAGTGGAGGTTTTTGCTTCTAGCCGGTCTAAAGGCCAAGAAATTGACTATCGGGGACAAAAGTTAGTTATTCAAGAGTTAAGTGAAGAGTCTATCAAGGCAGGGAACTTGGACTATGTCCTATCAGCCCTGGATGGGGACCTAGCGGCAAAATTTTTGCCCTTGGCAGCCCAAGAAGGGATTGTATGCATTGACAACTCCTCCTATTTCCGTATGGACCCAGACAAACCCCTGGTAGTACCGGAAATCAACCTGGATACCATCCGACCAGAGGACAAGATTATAGCCAGTCCCAACTGTTCCACCATCCAATCCGTCATTCCCCTAAAGCCCATCTACGATGCTTTTGGTATTAAACGGATTATCTACTCCACCTACCAATCCACCTCCGGTAGTGGAGTAGGGGGACTAAGGGACTTAGAAGAGGGCCTCAAGGGCAAGGAACCTACAACCTACCCCTATCCCATTGCCTTTAACCTCTTGCCCCATATCGACAAGTTTTTGGACAATGGCTATACCAAGGAAGAAATGAAGATGATCAACGAAACCCGCAAAATCTTAGGAGATGACAGTCTGGCCATTACAGCCACTGCCGTCCGGGTTCCTGTAAAATTTGCCCATGCCGTGTCCATTAATATCGAAACCAAAAAACCCTTTAGTCTGGACCAAGTCTACAAGGTTCTGGAAGACTTCCCAGGCCTGGTAGTCCAAGATGACCCAGCCAAGAAAATCTACCCCATGAACCTCTATACAGAGGGCAAGGATGAGGTCTTTGTGGGCCGGATCCGCCGGGACGAATCCATTGAAAACGGCTTGAACCTATGGTGTACAGCAGATAATATCCGCAAGGGTGCTGCCTTAAATACCATTCAAATTTTAGAAAAAGTAGCCAAGTTGGCCTAGGAGGACCTATGAAAATTGCTATTTTAGGTTTTGGAACTGTAGGCCGGGGGACCTATGACATTCTCCAGGCAAGAAAAGAGACCTTGGAGGACCTAGGGGGAATTCAAGTAGCCAAAGTTCTGGTCTTGCCCAAGGAAGTAGACCGGTGTGGTCTGGACAAGGACCTGGTCACTACAGACTACCAAGAAATCTTAGATAATGAAGAAATTTCCTGCATTGTGGAAGTGACAGGAGCCAAGGCCCAGGGCTTTGCCTTTATGAAGGAGGCCCTGGAGAGGAAAAAGCATGTTGTAACAGCCAACAAGGCGGTAGTGAGTCTCCACCTGGAAGAACTCACAAGCCTGGCCAAGAAAAATGGGGTCCACTTCCTCTATGAAGCAGCAGTAGGCGGAGGTATTCCCGTCATTACCCCCCTGAAGGCCCAGGCCAACCTCAATAAGATTGATTCCATTGAAGGGATCTTTAACGGGACCTGTAACTATATCCTGACCAATATGTTAACAAAGGGTTGGTCCTACCAAGAGACCCTGAAAAAGGCCCAAGACCTGGGTTTTGCTGAAGCAGACCCCACAGATGATGTAGAGGGCCTAGACACCATGCGCAAGCTGGTTATTGTTTCCTCCTTGGCCCTGGGCTTTCCTGTCTTGGAAGACCAGGTGGCCTTGGAGGGGATTTCCAAAATCCAAGTTCGAGACATCAACTATTTCAAGAAAAAGGGCTTAAAGGTCAAACTCCTGGCTAGCTTTAAAAGGCAAGAGGAAGCTTACAGCCTCTTGGTGGAACCTGCCCTAATGGACTTAAACCACCCCTTGTACGGAGTAGATAGAGAAATCAATGCCCTGGGTCTTCACGGAGACTTTGTGGGTCAATTGACCTTTATTGGGCCGGGAGCCGGTAAATACCCTACAGGCAATGCCATTGTCTGTGACCTGATGGAAATTGCCAATAGCAAGGAGAGAGCTTTTGCCTTTGGTCAGGCCCAAGGGACCAGCCAAAACAATATCCGGGCCAGCTACTATGTCTCCCTGGACAAAGGCTACAACCTGCCGGAGGACTGGGTCTTAGAAAGACTGGACCTGGAAGAAGGCCAAGGCATCCTGACCAAGGAAGTCTTCCGTCAAGACCTGGTGGAAAAAATTGGAGACCTGAGAGAGGCCGGAGCCGGAGTCTTTTTTGCCCGGATCCTGTAAGAAGATCAAAGTTTATGGAAAATAAATCAAAGACCGGAGAGAATTTAAGAATCTCTTCGGTCTTTTTATGGTTATTGCAGGGGGAATTTCAATAGACATGGTTAAAGAGAAAGGACACTTGGAGGCCGGGGTCTTGGTTTTCTATGACAAAGTCCCCGCCGTGTAATTGGGCTATTTGCTTGGAAATCAAGATGCCCAAACCATGTCTTGTCACATTGGTCAAATCTTCCCTATTAATTTTATCAATGACATCTTCCGATATTCCCTTACCTTGGTCTGATATCTTGATGATTAGTTTATTCTCAGGGTCTGAAATTGTAACCCTAATTTGCTCCTCTGTATAGCTAAGAGCGTTTTTTAAAATATTTTCCAGCATCCTATAAAATAAGTTGGGGTCCATTTTAATCCTTAGATTTGGATTGTTGATCTTATTTTCAAAAATAATTTCCCTGGTGGGTTTTTCATTAAGCTTGTCCACAATGAGTTTTCGAATGACTTTTAAGGGGTTTTCTTCTGTAAAACTTTCTTTATCCAGCTTAGAAAGAGACAGGGTGAGGTTTAAGCCCTCCAGGATAGTTGAAATTTTTAAAACTTGGTCTTGAATATTTTTTGTATCAAGGTCTTCCTTATTTTCCTTGCTGACTTCCCAGGAAATTTTTGCCAGAGGAGTTCTCACATCATGACTTAAGCCACGAATCCACTTATCTTGAGCTTCTTTTAAATTATGATATTTTTCATTGGCCTTATTTATGGAAATAGCCAGGTCCTTTAATTCTCCATCTTCATTTAACCTTTCATAGTCCTCTTCATAAAGCTTATCGATTGCTCTTTGAAGAGGAAGGATATTTTTAAAGATATTTTTAATATCAACCCTATAGATGATATAGACAAAGAGTAAAAATAAAAGTATAAAGACGATAACCATCTCTAAATTAAAAATAAGGTTTTTGTAACTATAATAATTAAAGGGAAACTTATCCAAAGAATTTTTGGGGTAGGCAAAGAGGATTAGCCCATCCCCTACAATGTAGGTAAATACAGGGTAGTCAGCCAAATAAAACCGGGTGAACCGTGCAACATCTGTAAGGTCGAACTGGTCTTTCACTTCTTGGGGCTTATGAAAACTTTCCACAACCCGGCCATCCCGGTCCAGCCTTATGGACCAAATGCCCCTTTCTTGTAAAAACTTTTTGTTTTTTTCATTGAGATAGTGGGTGCTTTTATTCTTTTCCACATAAGAAAAAACATCATCAGGATTTGTATAGTCATAAGTTAACCTGTAGTTTAAATAGAGGAAGATCACCAGTAGACAGACTAGGAAAAAGAGTAAAAGTAAAATCCTAAGAACAATTTTTTTAAACCTTTTTAAAATATAATTAAACATGACTAGTCCTCTTTAACAAGCTTATAACCGAGACCCTTTATGGTAATTAGGATTTTAGGGTCCCTGGGATTGTCCTCTAGCTTTTCCCGGAGCCGATAGATGTGTGTGATAAGGGTATTCTCGTAGCCATAAGAGTCCTCCCAAACATTGTCTAGAATCCGGTCAATTGAAACGATTTGATTGATATTTTGACAGAGGTAGTCCAGGATTTTAAACTGTTTGGCCGTTAGGGCAATTTCCTGGCCATTTTTTTCCAGGACCCCCCTGGACTTATCGAAAACCACAGGACCTAAGGATATTTTTTCTTGGGTCCTTATTTTTTTGCTCCTTCTTAAAACGGCATCAATCCTCCAGAGGAGTTCATCTGGGAAGAAGGGCTTGACTAGGTAGTCATCGGCCTTGTTTTCAAAGCCTTCTTTCCGGTCATCAATCCCATCTAAGGCAGACAGGATGATGACCGCTAGATCAGAAGTTTGCCGAACCTCCCTTAAGAGGTCAAAACCACTGCCATCTGGAAGCATTAGGTCTAAAACGATAAGGTCAATTTTAAAGTTTTCCAATTTAAACCTGGATTCCTCCAAATTTTTGGCCGTATAAACCTTTTTAAAGCCCTTAGCCTTTAAAAACTGGTATAAATTGTCCAACAAGCTTTTTTCATCATCTACAATTAGGATGGAAAAATTTTTTCTAAAGTCCATTTAAACCCCCCTATTAAGCTTATTATACACCAGTCTTTTCATTTATTTGTCTTTGTGATGTAAAAGTGACCTTGGATAAAGAGTATTTTTATCTAGGCCTGGTATCCTAGCTTTAGGAGGAATGATTATGGAAAAAATATTGGAAATAAAAAATTTGAAAAAATCCTACAAGAAGAAAAAAGTCTTAGATATCGACTCTTTAGACATTCAAGAAGGGGCTATTTATGGCCTCATAGGTAAAAATGGAGCCGGCAAGTCCACCCTCATGAAGCTGGTCCTGGGCCTTGTGAAAAAAGATGAGGGGGTCATTAAGGTTTTTGGCCAGGAAGTAGGCCCTAAAAATCAAAAAGACTTGAACAAGAACCTGGGGGCCTTAATTGAAAACCCATCCTTTTACGACCACCTCACAGGTTATGAAAACTTGGAAATCATCTGCCAACTCAAGGGGATTCCCAAGGAAGAAATTTCAAAGACCTTAGACCTTGTAGGCCTCAAAAACTTGGGCAAAAAGAAGGCCCGGGAATATTCCTTAGGCATGAAGCAAAGGCTGGGCATAGCCATGGCCTTAATTGGAAATCCCAAGCTCCTAATCTTGGATGAGCCCATTAATGGCCTAGACCCTCAAGGGATTGAAGAAATGAGAAACTTGTTTAAGGATATCGTCAAAAACACCTCAACCAGCATCCTGATTTCTTCTCATATCCTGGATGAAATCGAAAAAATTTCCAGCCACATAGGTATTCTGAAGGATGGAAAATTGACCTATAATGGGAGCTTGGAAGGTTATAGGCGGCTCCATCCCCCCTTTATCTCCCTAATGACATCGGACAACAAAAGAGCCCTGGACCTTTTAGACCTTCCTGAAGACAGGACCAGGGGGGAAAAGATTATTTTGGGTAAGATGTCCAACCAAGAGATTGCAGATATGGTGAATTTTTTACATGGCAAGCTGGACATCTATAGGATAGAGGAAGAAAAGGAAAGTCTGGAAAAGCTATTTATCCAAGAGAGCAGGTCTTAGTATGGGAAAGTTAGAAAGAAAAAAATGCAAGAGACTGGGAATCAACTTCTTAATTGTCCTGGTATTTTTCGCCCAAACCTTTATGGTGGCAGGGGTCAGTTTTTCCCAATCTTTTTTACAGGGCAAGTATCCCCTGGCTTATATCCTGGACAGCTATTTATTTATCTCCTTATTGGCCAATCCCATTTTAATCTCCTCTCTTGTAAAAAAAGTCATTGAGATTGAAGAAAAAAATAAGATGTGGCAGATGCAGATCATCCTTGGAGAAAGGGTCAACTCCATTCTCCTGGATAAATTTAAAAACCTGTCTTTCAGGTTGCTTTTATTGCAAATCATTGAGGCCCTGGTCTTCTTGGTCCTGGCCAGGAGGTCAGACTATTTCCATATGACCGGTGGGCTGGCCCTAAGATTTGGGCTGGTAAACCTATCGGCCCTAATGGTCAATTTATTTTTCTTGGGCTTTTTTATGATAGTGGAAATGAAGGCAAAAAAAGTCTACACCCTGTCCTTTCTTTCCATTATAGGAGGGTTGACCGGAATTATTTCCATGCTGACCTCTAAAATTTTAACCTATATCAACCCCTTTGCTTGGATGGCCAGCCTTATGAACCTTTCCTATGTCAAAGAGGGGGACCGATTTGTCCAAGTTTTAAACCCGTTAAACTTTTATACCCTGATCATAGCCCTGGTCCTTTTAACTACTAGCTTGGCTTATTTAAGGACAATGAAGTTCTACCGGCTATGGAAAGACTAGGAGGAAACATGTTAAAGTTAGAATTAAAAAAAATAAAATTTGTAAATATTTTACTGGCAAGTCTGATTATCCCTCTACTAGCCAATGTCTTTGGCCTGGTAAACTATATGGGCAATAGGGAAAGTCTGACCCACCAGTGGCAAAGTCTCTGGACCCAGGTTAGCCTATTTTACTTTTCCTTTTTCTTTATTCCCTTGGTGGCCATTGTCATCGCCAGCCTATGGTCAGTAGAGCACAGGGCCGGGTTGAAATTTATCCGTTTAAGCCCCAAGAAAAATATGGCCTTTGTCTTGGCCAAGTTTCTTTTAGCCCTGATCATCATAAGTCTTTGCCAAGTCTATTTTTTGGTCTTGTTTTATCTAGCTGGGCGGTATATAGGAAATTTTGCCAGTATAAACTTCAATATGTATATTTACTATATCTTCATGAGCATCTTTTTGTCCCTGCCCATTATAGGAATTTTTGGAGCCCTGGCCATAAGGATTCGGTCCTTTGGAATCATCGTTCTCTTATCCAGTGCCTTTACCATGCTGGGCTTTGCCACAGCCTATAGGTCTCTAAAAGTAATTGGCCTGAGCTTTTTGGCCATTGAATCCAACAACTTCAGGTATATAAATGCCCATGATTTAGCCCTTTTAATTCTTTTTGCTTTGGGAGAGGTTGTCCTCTTTTTATACCTTTCCAAGAAGTTTTTAAGTTATGAATAGAAATCATGAAAAATTGCCAACAAAAAAGCTTGTGGAGATATCTCCACAAGCTTTTTTATAGGAACTTGGACTTGAGGTTGGTCCAATAATTGTCCTTATTTAGGGTAATCCGTTGGATCTTTCTCTTACTCATCCGGATGTTGATTTTTCGCAACTGCCGGTAGGTATATTCCACTCCATCTACCACCAGTAGGGAGCTATTGGTGTAGCGGCGTTCCGGGACAATGGTTGTGATAATGTCTCCAGGAATGACAATGGAATTGGACAGGCTCCGGTAGGCGGAGGAGGTAAGGGGGTTTAGGGGGGTGATTTCCAGGACTTCCATGGTGGGGTAAATTAGGGACCCTCCAGCAGAAAAGTTGTAGCCTGTAGATCCGGAAGGGGTGGCCACCAACATCCCATCTCCGGAAAATTTTTCCACATGGTTGCGGTTTAAAAAGAGGTTGAGATGGATGACCTTGGAGTGCTGAGCCTTGACGACAATTTCGTTCAGGGCCGTCAGGTAGAAGCTTCGGTTTTTTGTAAAGACCTCGGCCCCAATAAGGCTGAGTTCTTCAATCATATAGTTGCCCTCTACATAGGCTTTTAGGAAGTCGTCCAATTGATCCGGGATGATTTCCTGGTAAAAGCCCAGGTGCCCCGTATTGATGCCCACAACGGGGATACTGGAAAAGGCGGTTTTGTTTACTGCCTTGATAAAGGCCCCGTCTCCTCCCACGACAATAGTTAAAACGGCATCTTGGTTAAAGTCCAGGCTGGGGACAAAATTTAAATTTTTTAATTTTTCCATGAGTCTTTTGGTGACCCGGCGGGACTCATAGTTTGAATTGGAAATAATATTTACAATAGACTCTTGTGTCAAAATAAGCTCCTTTATTCATAAAATAAATAGTAGATTCTTTTATAATCTTAAAGCAAAAGTGGTAAATTGACAAGCTGGAAGCAGAAAAAGAGCCCGAAGGCTCTTTTTTAGCTGAAGGATAGGATAAAGTTTAATAAAATCCAAATCAACTTTGAAATTAAATCCAGGGTGATAAAGCTAATGGCATACCAACCTAAAAATTGGACCTTAGCAAGGCCTTTGAGTCGGTGCCATAAGAGACCTTGGGCAAAAAGGCAGGTGATACAATAATAAATCAGGGTTGCCCAGATGGTCGGAGTCAAGGCTCCCAGCATGTTAAAGCCCAGGGTGGCTTGCCGGGGGTAGAGGAGAAAGAGGATGGCCAGGACTACTTGGCAAAGGGTCCAGTTGGCCAGGCAGCCTAGGTTTTGTAGGGGCTTAGAAACCTGGATTCGAACAGACCTAAAAGCAACCTTGTGGGCTGTATGGAAGATAAAAGCTGTAATTAGGACCTTTAAAATACCATAGATAATGGCTGAAAAGGACCGGCCCACCAGGGCTACAGGTAGTAGGCAAAAAACCAAACCGATAATGGCCAGGAAGAGGACTCCCTTTTGACCAGTGGCATGGAGTTTTTCCAGTCCATCATAAATCCGGTCATGGACCTTTTCCATATAATTATCAATTTTTTCGTTCTTAACAGGGGCCTTTTTGATAGAATTTTGAGGGCTAGAAGAAATCTCAGCCTCTAAGGAATCTTCTTTCAAAAGGTCCTTGTCTGCTTTTTTGATTTTGAATTGGTCCAGGAAGGAAGTTTCCTTTTTCTTGGGCCGGTCTTTAGGAGACTTGGCCTTGCCGGCAAAAAGACCCTTGAGAGAGGCCTTGGCCTTGTCGGCAAAGGATTCTTCTTCCAAGCTTTCCGGAGTAAAGACGATTTTTTGAGACTTGGATAGGTCGTCTTCTTCTAATTTTTCCATATTATCAAAATCCATATGGTCAAAGGAATCTGGATAGAAGATGTAGTCATCGGACTCTTTGGGCTTTAATTGGAGGTTCCTTTGACGGATTTTTTTCAATCTTTCCTTATTTTCCAGTTCAGACTTCTTGAGGTCGGCGATTTTTTTCTGGTCAATTTTCTTGTTGACCACTATTTCCTCTAAGAGGTCAGCATCCTTGCTAAAGTCAATGGATTCTGGACTGGCTTTTTGTTCAATGGTTTCCATGGGAAGTTTTTCTGCATCGCTGATATTGCGTTGGATATCTTCTTGGGGAGTGGACTTATTCTTCAGGGCAGAAAAGATACTGTACTCATCATCTTCTTCATGGATGAATTTTTGCCAGCCGGCCTTGAGCTTATTGACAAAGCCTTGGGATGGGTCCTTGGCCTTTTCCTTAGCCGGAGGTTCTGAAGACTCTATTTTTTCTTCTTTAGGGTCTAGACTCTTGGCTTCTTCTAAATCTTGGTCAATTTTAGTCACAGGTTGGGTCTTACCGGTGGGTTGAGGGCTAAGATCTTTTGGCTTTTTGGGGCCAATAAAATTTGGATTTTCTTCACCTTGGTCCCGGGAATGCAGGGTAAGGTCTATATTTATTTTTTCGTCCACTTGTTGGATTAAATCAACTAAATCACTAGTGGAATGCATGGTTTCTTCAATAGATCTAGGCCCGTCTAGAGGTTTTTCTCTCTTAATATCTTCATCTCGAACGGGAGGGTAGGATCTTGTGGAAGAGTGAGGTATAAAAGGTTGCTTTGTTCCGCAGCGGTGGCAAAATTTTGCTCCATCAACGAGTTTTTCACCGCAATTGATACAATACATAAAGCCCCTCCTTGTTTATTTAGTCTATAGCTTATCAAGCTGCTATAACATTTTTATTATAACATAAAAATCCTGTAAATTGACGGATAAACAAAAGAAAAGCCCCGGGTTTTGATATGTACCCTCTTTACTGGACAAACCAGTAAGGAGGGTATTTTTGTGAAATATAGCTATGAGTTCAAAAAAGAGTGCATACAGTTGTATAGGCAAG
>QWCK01002679.1_pt1 | contig 24194 bp, 22 predicted proteins | sample 1972571 | NCBI WGS metagenome assembly QWCK01 (sample SAMN09866710, study PRJNA288562) | Human gut metagenome isolate term2_stool, whole genome shotgun sequencing... | isolation source: gut | host: Homo sapiens | place: USA: California | reverse complement strand
TTAAAGGGTTTGACGCATTTCGTCAAACCCTAAAATATAGAATTTAGTCTTCCGTATGGAATTTAAGTTTACGTGCGGAATTTACTTTTTCACTCAAGCCATTGTAAGTTTCACTTTGATGATCCTTGCAACAGATTCATTGATACGATCCTCTGTGATCGTTCCACCAGCCACTGCATCCATCACACCCTGATATGCACTTTGGAAATCCTCCGGCATTAAGATCATATCCACACCTGCCTGAATTGCCGTCACTGCCGCATCAGCAGAACTGTATGTTCCGGTGACCGCCCCCATATTCATTGCGTCTGTGATCACTACACCATGGAAGCCAAGCTGGTTGCGAAGCACATCTGTCACCATGACAGAGGAAAGCGAAGCCGGCGTATCATCCCCTGTAACAGCTGGTGCTGAAATATGTCCTACCATCACAAAAGATGCTCCGTTATTCACTGCCTGCTGGAATGGAACAAGCTCATTTGCCAGCAGGTCATCCAAAGATTTATCTGTAGAAACTGCCCCGTCATGGGAATCCCCTGCTGTAGCTCCCTGTCCCGGAAAATGTTTTACCACGCTTAATATCTGGTGTTCGTTCAGTCCCTGCATCTCAGCACAGACCATATCCGCCACAAGCTGGCTGTCTGAACCAAATGACCGGTCTTTGATCACAGTGTTATCCGGATTCGTCAACACATCCGCAACCGGAGCAAAATCCATATTAAAACCAAGTGTGTTCAGATACGTTCCGATCGTACTTCCTGCATTGTATGCATTCTGGGAATCCCCGGTCGCTCCTACATCACTCATATTTCCAACATCTGTCACTCCAAAAGCACTGTTGGATGCAATCCTTGCTACTGTTCCACCTTCCTCATCCACACCGAGGAACACTGGAATTCCTACTATTTCCTGACTGTAGCTCTTCATATTGGTAAGCATCTGTGCCGTCTGATCGGTTCCGGTCAGGTTCTTTGCCATATAAATCAGACCACCTACCGGATACTGCGTGTAGGCTGTCTTTGTGGAATCTCCTGCCATCGTTGCTCCGTCCACTCCGGTCAGTGCGTCCGGTGTGATCATGAACATCTGCGCTACTTTCTGCTCTAAGGTCATGCCGGCAGCAATCTGCATTGCCTGATCCATCAACGGATCGCTGACTTCGGTTACCGGAGTTGTTTCCGGTTCTTCTGTCGCCTCTGTTGTCACGCTCTCAGTATTCTTTTCCGGTTTATCTGCTCCCGGTTTTACAAATTTATGGACTGCAAACACAATTCCTCCGATCAAAACTGCAAGTACTATAAAAAATACTGCCACAACTATGACCGCACTCTGTGTATCTTTTTTTCGTTTCTCTCGTCTTTCTTCCTGATTCATCTGTGTATTTCCTCTCTGGGGAATTTTGATCTACATGCTTCTACCCCGCAGTGCACGCCGTAATAATCAACGGTTTTTGGTTTATATCGTGGAGGCAATGATCTGCATTCTGCCCTGCAATTCCACGTTTCCGAAGCCATTTGGAAGTATGAAATGATCTCCTTTTTTCACCGGCTGACCGTTGACGATTCCATTGCCTTCCGTAACTGTCATATTCATAAAAGGCGCATTCTGCTCAAAAGTCATTTTACCTGAAACTTCTATTTTATAGATATGAAAGTATTTGCAGACATACAGTTCATTTAACGTATTGACCGGAAGATCTGCCACCGATTTCACACTGTCTGCAACCGATTTTGCAGGCACAGTGATCACGTCAATACTCTTGTCGATATGTAACTCTCTCGGCTTTCCATTGGAGAGACGGCCATAATCATAAACGCGGTAGGTAATATCACTGTTCTGCTGTGTTTCCAGAATTAGTGTTCCGCCTTTGATCGCATGAACTGTTCCCGGATCGATCTGAAGAAAATCGCCTTTTTTGATCGGGATCTCACGGATAAATTCACTCCACTTTCCCTCATGGATCATCCGGCTTAATTCCTCTTTTGTCCCTGCATTGTGTCCGATAACGATCGTTGCATTTTCCTTGCAGTCGAGAATGTACCAGCACTCTGTTTTTCCAAGTGAACCATTTTCATGGACTTTTGCATAATCATCGTCTGGATGTACCTGAATGCTCAGGTCATCTTTCGCATCGATAATTTTGATCAGGAGTGGGAAACGGTCACTGTCCACATTTCCGAAAACTTCCGGATGTTTTTTCCACAATTCGGACAGCTTCATTCCACTGAATCCACAGTCTCTTAAAGTTCCGTCTCCATTTGGATGTGCAGAAATTCCCCAGCACTCCCCTAAATCATCACCCTCGACCGGATAATGAAAATCCTCTCTCAATCTCGTACCGCCCCAGATGTTGTGTGTACATACCGGATCTAAAAATAAAATTTCTTTCGTGGTCTGATTCATTGATAAATTGCCTCCATTTGTCTTAATCACATTCTGATACCAAAATGCAGAATCTTTTACAATTCTCCGCTGTGTCATAAAATCCACATAAATCATGCCAAAACGTTCCTTGTATCCCTCTGACCATTCAAAATTATCCAGAAATGTCCACAGGAAATACCCCCGGATATCGGCTCCCTCATCATATGCCCTCTGCATGGCTCCGATGTAGGAATCCAGAAATGTGATTCGGTCATTGTCATGTACTCTGCCGTCAAAGCTTACATTGTCATGGCAGGACATACCATTTTCTGTAATATATAATGGAAGCTGATACCGCTCTGTCAAAAATTTGATTCCATAATAAAATGCTTTTGGTGTTACCGGCCAGTTGCACGCCGTCTTCGGAAATCCCGGTTCCCGATCCACAAACTCCAGTTCGCCGTCTGCGCCCTGACGCACGTAATAGCCATTATATATGTTCTGTCCCATAAAATCCAGTGGCTGATGGATCAGCTGCATATCTGTCTCTGTGATCTCCGGCAGATACTCTTTGAATTTTTCCAGTCCCTCTTTCGGATAATGACCTAAAAAGACCGGGTCTGAAAACCATGAGATATTCCAGGTCCAGTTATCCATCGGATTGTAAAAACCAAAATAAACTTTTCTGGCAGCTTCGATATCTTCAGCACTGTCCGTGTATGGATAAGCCACTCCTCCAGTCGGTGCAAAGCCGATCCGGATTTTTTGTTTTGCGTATTTTCTTAAATTGATCACTGCCTGTCCGTGCGCTTTCAACAGATTATGCGCGATCTGAAAAGTCTCCGGAATCGACAATTTCAATCCCGGTGCATGGACACCGCTTAAATGCCCAAGTCCTACCACACACTGTGGCTCATTGATCGTGATAAAATCCTCGCAGATATCCGAAAAATTCTCTGCCACCACTTTTGCATATTCCCCGAACCAGTCTACCACTTCCTCATTCAGCCAGCCGCCTTTTTCCTGCAATGCCTGTGGAAACTCCCAGTGAAACAAGGTAATATATGGTGTAATGCCATTTTCTTTCATTGTAAGGATCATGTCACGGTACATCGAAACCGCTTTTTCATTGACGCGCCCGGTACCTTCCGGCAGAATCCGCGCCCAGTTTAAGGAAAAACGGTATGCTTTGATCCCCAGATTTTTCATTAATGCATAGTCATCTTTATAATGGTGCATATGGTCACAGCTTGTGTACGCATTCTGATTTTGAAAAATGCGTCCCTGCTCCGTAAAAGTGTCCCAGACCGTCTTTCCTCTTCCGTCATCCGGATCCGTTCCCTCTACCTGATATGCGCTGCTTGCCACGCCCCAGACAAATTTGTCATCAAACATGTGATTCTCCTTCTCTGTTTCTGATGCATGTTTTTTATTTTGGTATAAATATTAAATCTAAATTATATATTTACTTTTTCCCAGAGGCGATCACAACTTCTGCAAATATTCATTTATCTATTCTTCCACAAGATCCTTTTTTAATGCTTCCAGTTTTTCCTCTGCATCCTGCAAAGAGGTGCCTTTGACTCCATAGTAGAATTTGATCTTAGGCTCTGTTCCGGACGGGCGCACACAGCACCATGCATTGTCAGAAAGTTCATAATATAAAACATTGGAAGCCGGAAGTCCTGTTTTTGTCACTTCCCCGGTCTTTAAATCTTTTCTTGTATCCTCTTTGTAATCGCGGACTGCAAGCACTTCAAATCCACCGAGTGTTTTCTTTGGATTGTTCCGCATATCACTCATCATCTGCTGGATCTGGGCGGCTCCGTCGATTCCTTTTAAGGTCATCGTGGAAAGTCCCTCTCTGTAGTAACCGTATTTCTCATACAGGTCGATCATGGCATCCCACAATGTTTTTCCATGTTTTTTGCACCAGGAAGCCACCTCGCACAACATCATGACTGCTACGCAGGCATCTTTATCTCTTGCATATGTTCCGGCTAAGCATCCATAACTCTCCTCCAGACCGAATACATAGTTGTGGGAGTGGTTCTGTTCAAACCATTTGATCTGCTCTCCGATATACTTAAATCCGGTCAGTACCTCGATCAGTGCCACGCCATAGGAAGCTGCCATCGCTTTTGCCATGTCCGTTGTAACGATAGTCTCTACAAGTGCAGGATTCTCCGGCATCATTCCGGTTGCCGTTTTCTCTCTTAAAATATATTCTGCTATGAGCATTCCGGACATATTTCCGGTGAAAGTCACATACTCTCCGGTCTTTGTGTCTTTGCAGTATACGCCAAGACGGTCTGCGTCCGGATCTGTCGCAAGCACGATGTCTGCATCCACTTCTTTTGCAAGTTTTAAGGCAAGTTCAAATGCCTTTGGAGATTCCGGGTTTGGATATGCTACGGTCGGGAAATTTCCGTCCGGAAGTTCCTGCTCTTTTACAACATAGACATTTTCAAATCCAAGTTCTTTTAACACACGGCGCACCGGGAGATTTCCGGTTCCATGTAGCGGTGTGTATACAATCTTGATGTCCTTTGCCATCTCTTTGATGATCTCCGGATGAATGGACTGTTTTTTCAGTTCTTCCATATAACGGTCATCGATTTCTTTTCCGATCGTCACAAAAAGTCCGGCTTTCACGGCATCCTCTTTTGTCATGGTCTTAACCTGTGTAAAAGAAGTTACTTTTGCAACTTCTGCAAGGATATTTTTATCATGAGGCGGTGTGATCTGCGCACCATCCTCCCAGTAAACTTTGTATCCATTGTATTCTCTTGGGTTATGGCTTGCTGTGATCACAATTCCTGAAACACAGCCAAGTTCACGGACTGCAAATGAAAGCTCCGGTGTCGGGCGAAGGCTGTCAAACACATAAGCCCTGATTCCGTTTGCATTCAGGCAGAGTGCTGCCTCCTCGGCAAATTCCGGTGACATGATTCTGGAATCGTGTGCGATGGCAACTCCTTTTTCCTGCCCGTTCTGGGAAATGATATAGTTTGCAAGTCCCTGTGTCGCCTGTCTTACGGTGTAGATGTTCATACGGTTCGTTCCTGCCCCGATCACTCCGCGGAGTCCCCCGGTTCCAAACTCAAGCTGACGGTAGAAACGGTCCTCGATCTCTGCCTCATTGTCCCTGATTGCTTCTAATTCTGCTCTTGTTTCCTCTGAAAAATATGGGTTTGTACACCATTCTCTGTAGGTTTCCATGTAACTCATCGCAATTCTCCTATCTTCTTCCTGCTATTTTTGAAAGGTTTTACCGCTCTCTCAAAAGGTTATTGAAATAATAACCTTATTTTTAGTAAATGTAAACTTGTTTTAGCTTATTTGTCTTAAAATCACTTCACACCATTCATCATCATAACGGCAGAGAGACCATTCAGATTTGAATAGACAAAACACAGCACGATCATTCCAATGATCGATACCGCCATACCGATTCCGGATAAAATCATACCCACCAGTGCCATTCCGTTTTTCTCCGGCTGCACCTTTCTTGAAAGCCTGCCACCGATCAGCCCAGCGATCCCAATGCCAAGACCATATCCCATAAAGCCTGTCAGAATGGATATCATTCCAAGTGCGAGCGACAGAGCAGCATTCCGGTCTGCCTCCTCGAATGTTTCAAACACCACGATATGATTTGCCTCCTGCTCCATCTCCAGAAGTTTTTTCGGGCGAAGCAGCACAATACACGGAATCAGCAAAACAGGAACGGCAATCAAATTAGCGGCAGACATCTGGTTGATCTGTTCCACAGTTGTTCCAGTTCCAAAAATTCCGCTGCCCATCAGACTTGCGAAATCGACCAGTGCATGAAAAGTCATTACAAGCCAGATATTTCCTGACCGGGCATAAACAGCGCCAAAGATCACACCCAGAAAGGCAGCGTTGATCGCCTGGATCATCGCACTTGTCACCGTCACTCCCTGTGAAATATTTGTCAAATGTACCGCCCCGAACAATACACCACTGAGAATGACCGCCCAGAGAATCCCTCTTTTCGTTTTGGAAAAACGTTCCAGAAACAGATTCAGGATCACACCGCGGAAAATAAGTTCCTCCGTCCATCCGATCAGAAACATGGTTGCAGCAAAAAACAGGATTTCCAATGCAGATACGACTTTTGCATCCGGTGTCATCATCTGTACATAAAGCTGTGCCGCCAGTTCCAGACAACAGTATCCTGTCAGGAATCCGCCAATATAAAGGCCATGGATAAATCCCTTTCCTTTTTCTCCCAGCACTCCAAAATAGCCAAACAGGCATAAAAGCAGAAATGCAACCACTCCTGCCATAAACTCTGCGATCATACTGCTTCCATAACCCGGAAGCGAAACTGTATCGGCAAGAAAAAACGCTGCCACATCCATACTTCCCAGAAAAATAGCTACGATCAGTACCGCAACGAGTATCGTAACCACCTTCGGCATTCTCATAAGTTTCTTTTTCATGTTCTTCTCCCCTTTAATTGATTTTTCCATCCGCACCGATCGTAACGCCATCTGAAATCTGTGTCATATACTGATACAGCGCAGATGCACTGTTTGTATCCATCAGTTTTGTTGTGCCCCCCGCCGCATAAACCGGAAGTAATCCATAAGATACGGTTCCATCGGACGAAACCTGTACTTTCACTGCAGCCGTCTTATCAATGTTCTGTCCAAACACAAAGTTTCCAAGGCTGTAAAAGACCGGTTTCCCACTGATATAGGAAATTCCCTGTAAACAGTGTGTATGTGCTCCAAGGATCAGATCTGCCCCTGCATTAAAACAATCTGTGGCAATCTTTGTCTGATAGTCCTGCGGATACGCATCGTATTCCACGCCCCAGTGGATATAGACCGACAGAAAATCACATCCGCTCCGGGCTTCTTTGATCAACTGTACCAATTTTGTATCATCATAAGCGGTCAGCATTCCCGGTGTCCGTTCTTCCACTTTCCAGTTTGATTCCGGCACCACGCGGGATGCCGCAAGAAATCCGAATTTTTTTCCATTTTTCTCGATAATCTGCAATTCATATGCGCGTTCTTTAGTCTCTCCGGCTCCTGCATACAAAATACCGGCTCCGTCCAGTGTCGTAAACGTATCAGACAACGCATCTCTTCCATAATCTAAGGTGTGATTGTTGGCGAGTGATACAATATCCACGCCCATCTCATTTAAAGCTTTCACATATTTCGGATCACAGCAAAACGTAAACTGTTTGTCCTCCATCGGCTCTCCACGGTTACTGAATGGGAACTCATTATTCACCATGAAAATATCTGCATCCTGCAGCTCCTGCAGCAGCTGCGGCTCGATCACTTTTTCAATTCCGCCCGCATCATAGTTGCTTTTAAAGGCGTTTGCAAACAGTACATCCCCTGCAAAAATCAGTGTTGTGTCATCTGCTATGTCCACTTCTTCCTGTTCTGTATCGTTTTGGATCCCGTTCTGCCCGTCTGCTGCTTCCGTCTCTTCTGGCTCTTCCGCTTCCGGTATCTGAACCGGTTCCTCCGTGCTGCTGATATCCGTCTCGGACAGCGCATCTTTCGCCGGCTCACCGCTCTGTCTTCCATGTGAAAAAATGATCAGTGTCACCATCGCAAGCATTGTCACAAGTGACAGTGCATATAAAATAATTCTTGTTCTTTTTCCCATTCCCTGCTCCTGTTCTTCTTATTAAAATATACGAATTCTTGTATGTTTTTTCTTTCGTGTTCATCATATCATATTGTGATTAAAAAGACAAAGATTAGGAATTTTTTACCTGAAATGGAGGGGATACTAATGATAACAACAAGTGAACTTTTGCAGTTAATGAGTTTGTTAATTAGTGTTGCCGGATTATTTTACCTCATCGGGAAAGATAATCACGGCAGAAAAAATAACCGCCCCGGCCAAGGTTGCGGTTATTTTTACATAACACATATAATCTAGGCTAACCGTCTATCGGCAGCACCTTTTTATGTTTATATTATATCATAAAGACAAAAATGTAAACCATCTATTTTTTATCTCTTTTACTGCTGTGTCAAAACAGAAATATCTCCCACTCCTGCAGTCAGTTCCACTTCTGCTCCGCCGTTGCTGCCGGTCTCATACTCCGCATCAAAAGCCCCTTTCGATTGCCCGTTCAACCTGATTTCTCCAAGTCCGGCAGACAGATCAAATGCATAGCTTTTCTCTGTTCCGGTAAGAGAGACATTGACATCGCCGGTTCCTGCCTCCACTTCCAGTTTGTTTGAAACGCTTCCGCTGAACACGGCATCTCCAACTCCTGCTTCGATAGACACTTTCGGGAACTGTCCATTCAGAATCGACACATCTCCTGTGCCAACTTCAAACACGGCTTTCTCGCTGGCTGAGATCTGATTCACAGAGAGTTCTCCCACTCCAACAGACACATTTACTTTTCTTGCCGTAAACGCTTCGCTTTCCATGGAAATATCCCCGGCTCCCACTACAATGTCCAGTGTCAGATTTTCGCACTGTCTTGGCAGAACTACCGTAAAGGTCGGTCCTTTCTCAAAATGGTGGTGTCCGCTGTGATAGGATACCTTCAGAGCGGAATCCTTCTGTTTTGTAGAAAGATAATCCTGATACCCATTTTCCATTTTAATACTGATCTCATCCGCAGAATCCGACACTTCAAAAATAAGTTCATTTACCACATCCAGTTCCAGTTTCAGGGAAGCAGCTTCTGATGCCGGATAAGGTATAATGCAGCTTTCCGTTCCTGCCGGTTCACTCTTCAAATCCGTAAGATTCAGGATCCATGAACCAAAACTCTCCACCGCCCTATTATCATCCATGAGCTCGTCATCCTCATCATCCCAGTCGTCATTATCCCAGTCGTCGTCGTCCCAATCTTCGTCGTCCCAATCATCATCGTCATCATAATCATCATCCCAAAAATGATCCAAGATGCCATGTCCCTGATCATAAGCATAATAAACTCCATTGCCAATATGCCAGTTGCCAAAATCAAGTTCACCGGCAAGTGCTTTCCGGTGGATGGTTGACCATCCGGCTCCCATCACTGCGGCGATACCGCTGAAAACAATTCCGAGTGCGGCTAAGCTTCCTGCAATGATCAATATAATCTTTGTAAATTTTTTCATTTCATCTCACACTCCTCTCTTTGTCTTGCCAAATGCCTTTTTGCAAAGCCCTGCAATGCCTTTCACTGCCCATGGAACAAACCAGCCAAAGCACCATACCGTAAGCCAGACCGCAAGTACTCCAAGCGCAAGAACCAAAAGTCCACCGCCTAACAGTCCAAGACCTACTGCCACGCCTTTTGTGAAAAGATATCCGACACCAATGCCGGCCAATACAAATCCGGTGATCACTAACGCCGCCATCACCGCCACAATGCTGACCGCCACTGCAAACACACACGCTAAAACTGCTACAAGAATCGCCGCCAGAACCGCTGCAACCGTGATCCAGACCGGACTTGTCAAAACTGCGAGGATCACCCATAAAACTGTTTTTTCTGTTTTATTCTTCTGATTTTCCTTTTTCAGATTCTCTATATCGATCTGGCCGGACGTATTCTGACTGCCATAAGTTCCGCCGGTATAAGCAGTATTTTTCTGATTATAACTGCCAGAACCATAGGTACTGCTTCCATATAAACTGTTCATATATGGATCATCCGTTCCTGTCTCTGTCTTCTGACCATTTCCAGATGTTTCTTCTGTATGTGCCTCAACTTTTTCACCGCGCACATCCGCCTCGTGTGTTTCCACATCAGCCGCTTCACTCACCCCAAGATCTTTCTTGATCACTTCCGCCACCTTCTCCGGCGACTCCAGTTCCTCTAAAATTGATGCCTCATTTCCAATTCCGGCATCCTCAAAATAACTTCTGTAAAAGGCAAGTGCATCCGCTCTCTCTTCCTCTGAAATATCCGAAAGCAGCTGCTCCAGACGTTTTAAAAATTCTTCTTTATTCATTCTTCTGACTCCTCTCCTGAAAATAGTTCTGATATTTTCGAAGAATACGATTCCCACTCGCTGCGGTATTCTGCCAGCTTTTCTTCGCCGGTCTCCGTAATCTGGTAATATCTCCGGTTTCTTCCTCCGCACTCCCTGTCATACACGATCAGGTATCCATCCTTTTGCAGTCTACGCAAAACCGGATACAGTGTGGATTCTGAAACCTCAATCGCTTTCCGCACATCCTGCGTGATCTTATATCCGTAGGTTCCTTCTTCCTCCTTTGACACGACAGCAAGAACAATCGCATCCAAAAGGGCTGCGCCTGTATTAAATACCATGTACTCACTCCTTGTTATTTTATTTGTAATATTATTTCTTGTTTAATACTATACATCATATAGTATTATTTTGTCAATATTATTATATTTTTGAAACTGGCATGGTCAATTTGTTTTAAACTGGATTTTTAATTCATGACAGTTTTTGTATATAGTAATCCCAACAACAATCCTGGGAATTGAGACAAATACAAACCATAAAAAGGAGAATTTTATTTATGAAAACATCAACTACCTCTACAGCACAGACTGCTGATTCAAAATCTTTATCAAATATCCGTTTTATCACGATCACGGCTCTTTTTATTGCCCTGACCTACGTATTCACTGCATTTATTAATATAAGACTTCCAATCACTGCAAACGGCGGATTGATCCATCTCGGAAACGTACCTCTTTTTATCTGCGCCATTATTTTTGGTAAGAAAAGTGGTGCGATCGCCGGCGGAGTCGGCATGGGACTCTTCGATCTGCTCTCCGGCTGGACTGCATGGGTTCCATTCACACTGATCATTGTCGGTCTGATGGGATATGCCGTAGGTGCCATCACAGAAAAACATCACGGTTTTGGCTGGAACACACTTGCGATCGCAGTTGCATGCGTGATCAAAGTCGCTGGTTACTACATTGCAGAGGGTATCATTTACGGAAACTGGATCGCACCGGTTACTTCCATTCCCGGAAACCTTGTCCAGATCGGTGTTGCTGCTGTCATCGTTCTTTTGATCGTCGGACAGCTTCAGAAAATCGTAAATAAAATGTTATAAGCTGTGTAACATCAATCTCATTTACAAAACAATCTATGATAAAGAAGGAAGTAATTATGTATAAAGTCATGACTCCTGGGCCAACCCAGGTAAAAGAAAATGTGCGTATGGCAAGAAGCCTCGTATGTACCAATCCTGATCTGGATGAAGATTTCGTAGAATTTTATAAAGATACCTGCGAACTGATCAGCTCCCTGCTCGGCACGAAAAACGAAACTCTCATTTTGGATGGAGAGGGAATTTTAGGTCTGGAAGCTGCCTGCGCCTCCCTCACTGAGCCGGGAGATAAGGTGCTCATCATTGAGAACGGCGTGTACGGCGAAGGCTTTGCGGACTTTGTATCCATGTACGGTGGTGTGCCGGAATTTTATCATGCCGACCGCCTGAATGCCATCGACCCGGATGCTCTTTCTTCTTATTTAAAGGAGCATCATGATTATAAATATGCGACCGTTGTTCACTGTGACACCCCAAGCGGCATGCTCAATCCGGTAGAAAAAATCTGTCCGCTTTTAAAAGAATACGGCATTCTGACCGTTGTAGATTCCGTTTCCGGAATGTTTGGAAATCACATGGATGTCGACAAGTTCCAGATCGATCTTCTGTGCGGCGGTTCCCAGAAAGCTGTTTCCGCACCTCCGGGACTTACTTTTGTCACAATAAGCGATGCTGTAAAAAATGCCATGCACGTACGCAAGACGCCGATCCGTTCCTTCTATGCAAGCCTTCTGGCTTTTGAGGGATATTATGAGAAAAAATGGTTTCCTTATACCATGCCGATCAGCGATATTTACGGCTTACGCGCTGCTTTTGACAATATCGCTTCCGATCCAGAGTTAGAAGAACGCACACACCGTATCGCCGAAGCAGCCAGACGCGCTTTGACAGAAGCCGGTTTAAAGCTTCACTTGGAAAGCGGTTTCTCCGATACCGTCACTGTGTTTGACATTCCGGCAGAGACCACTTGCGATGCAATTCTTTCCCGCATGAAAAAAGAGCACAATATCATGCTTGCCGGATCTTTTGATGATCTTTCCGGCAAAGTGATCCGCATTGGACACATGGGAAATAACGCAAACTTTGAAGATATGGCCGCAACCATGTACGCTCTTTCCGAAACGCTTACTTTCCTCGGTGTGAACTTAAAAGGAGATCTTACGGGATTATTCTTAAAATATTATCATTAGTTCCGGAAACAGGAACTAAATCGCCCTGATATGATATGTACCCCTTTCACTGGATGTCCAGTAAAAGGGGTACATATCAGTTACTCTGTCAATGCATGCTTTATAATTCCGATCCCGATCGGATATGGTCCTGTGTGCACTCCAATGGTTGCACCAATCTGGTAAATACCGATCTCATCAATTCCAAGACGTTCTTTGATCAGATCCTTTAACATCTCCCGAAATTCCAGAGCTTCATTATGATCATATCCATAACCGATGCAGAAACTGTACTCTCCCGGTTTCGCATTGACTTCGTCTAAATATTCCCTTGTCATATCCACGACTTTTTTCATGGATTTGAGACGATTCCTTGTAATGCCGGAATTAAAGATCTCACCTTCTTTTAACGTGATCAGAGGTTTGATTTTTAATGCGCTGGCTGCAATCCCAGCTAATTTTCCAATCCTTCCGCCATGTTTTAAATAGTCAATACTTCCGATCGTGAAAAAAATTCTTCCTGTCTCACGGATTGGCAGTAACGCATCTACAATCTGCTGATACTCTAAGCCCATATCGCGCAGTCTGCATGCCTCTAATACATATAATCCCTGCAGCACAGTATTGACTGTAGAATCAATGACCGTGATCTGTGCATCCGGGTATTCCTCTAATATCATATCTTTTGCAGTTGTCGCAGACTGCAGGGAGCCACTGAATTTTCTGGTGATACAGATACAGATGACCGGCAGCTGCTCCTTCGCATGTTTTTCAAACACCTCATAATAATCATGCACGGATGGCATGGATGTCTTTGGGAAAACAGTCGGGTGATCCACCATTTCCTGATAGAATTCCCTGACACCGACTTCTACCATTTCCTTCTGATACGTTTCACTGTCAAAGGACACGTAAAATGGAACAACCTCAATATCTTTTTCCTTCGTGAGTTCCTGTGAGAGATCCAGGGAACCATCACTGATGATCTGTACTTTTTTCTGCATCATAAATACCTCGTTTATTTACTACTGTCATCTGCAAAATAGCTTTATGACTTCTTATTCTTAAATATACGTTTTCCAACGTAGTTTTTAATACTACATTTCAAAACATTTTTATTATATCACAGGGTATTTAAGTTGTACATTACTTTTGCTATAATTTTCGAAAAATTTTATTATCTACAGCTTGTACTGATGGATTCAATTGCTACAGCTCCGCCGCGCACTACCTCAATGGTCTTAAATTTTGATTTCAGCAATGCGATCAGCTCGTTATTTCTGTGGGCAGTCAGTTTACATTCCAACAGGACACTGTCATTTCCGATATCGACTACCTGCACATTAAACACCTGTGCAATCTGGAATACTTCTTCTTTTTCCGCGGCATTCACGCGAAGAACCTTTGCAAACAGAATCTCTTTCATATGAATCGGTACATCTGTCAGATCAATGACTTTGATCACTTCCACCATACGGTTTAGCTGCTTTTTAATCTGTTCAAACGTGATGTCATCGCTGGTAACGCAGATGGTCATACGGGAAACCGTCTCGTCCTCTGTCGTGCCAACGGTCAGACTCTGCAAATTGTATGATTTCCCGGAAAAAAGACCGGAAACCTTTGCCAGAACACCAACCTGATTTTCTACATATAGTGCAATCCATCTGTCTTTCATGATATTTTCCTCTCTCACCATATCTGTATCCGCCTATTTCAAAATCATCTCGCTCATCGGATTTCCGCCCTTTACCATCGGAAGCACGATCTCATCCGAAGAGATCAGAAATTCAATGACTGTCGGTGCATCTTTGTAAGTTCTCGCTTTATCCAAAGCTGCCTGAATGTCTTCTTCCCGCTCTACACGGATGCCATGCGCACCATAGCTTTCTGCAAGTGCAACAAAATCCGGTGTATATGGAGGGCATGCTTCATTTGGTCCCTTGCAGTTTGCCGGACAGCTTCTTCTCTTTCTTAAGCATACTGCGGAATAGCGTTTGCCATAAAAAAGCTGCTGCATCTGGCGGACCATGCCAAGATACTGGTTATTGAGCAGGCAGATGATAACCGGTGTCCCCTGCACGATCGCTGTTGCCATCTCCTGAATGTTCATCTGGAAACCACCATCACCGGTGACACAGACTACCTCCGTATCCCTGTTTCCAATCTTTGCACCGATCGCCGCAGGAAAACCGAATCCCATTGTTCCAAGCCCGCCGGAAGTGATCATCTGGCGTTTTTCGTCAATATCCAGATACTGCGTTGCCCACATCTGGTTCTGTCCTACATCCGTGACAAAAACCGCCTCGTCAAACGTATGGTTGATGTGTTCCATGATCATCTGTGGTGTCATGCCGCGGTCTCTGCGCATCTCAAGTGGATTCTTTTCATCCCATGCCTTAATTCTCTCCTGCCATGCAGCCGTATCCTTTGGTTCTGCCCATTCCAGCAATTTTTCCAGGGCAAGTTTTGCATCCGATACGATTGGAACGTCTACCACAACATTTCTGGAAATGGAAGCAGTGTCCACGTCAATATGTACAATTTTTGCTTTTGGTGCAAATTCATTCAGATCTCCGGTAATACGGTCGTTAAATCTTGTTCCGATGGAAAATAAAACATCACACTCGCTGACTGCTTTATTGCTTGCATATTTTCCATGCATCCCCGTATTTCCGATATAAAGCGGATGCGTTGTGGCAATCGCACCCTTTCCCATAATGGTCGTCACAACCGGAACGTTCATTTTCTCTGCAAATTCTTTCAACAACTCATTTGCTTTTGCAATATTGACACCGCCACCAGCCAGGATCAATGGTTTCTTTGCTGACTTTAACAGTTTGTATGCTTTTTTCAACTGCCCGATATGCACGCTCTCATTCGGTTTGTATCCACGGATCTGCACGCTGTCCGGATATTCTGCCGGTCCGCTCGCCGTCTGGATATCCTTTGGAAGATCAATTAAGACCGGTCCCGGTTTTCCTGTGCTTGCAATGTGAAAGGCCATCTTAATGATCTTTCCTAAATCCTTGCGGTCTCTGACCGTCACGCCATACTTTGTGATACTTCTTGTCATTCCGACAATGTCAACTTCCTGAAAAGCATCGTTTCCGATCAGGCTTAACGGCACCTGTCCGGTAAAACAGACAAGCGGAATGTTGTCATAATGTGCATCTGCAAGTCCTGTCATGATGTTCGTTGCACCGGGACCGCTGGTCACCAGACAGACACCCACTTTTCCTGTCGATTTTGCATATCCCTCTGCCTCATGTAAAAGTCCCTGCTCATGTCTTGGTAAGACAATTTCAATCTCATCCTGTTTATATAATTCATCAAAAAGATCCGTCACCGTTCCACCCGGATAACCGAAAATCGTATCGACACCCTCTTCCTGTAATGCCTTGACAAATAATTTTCTACCTGTAATATCCATCTTTCTGTCTTACCCTTTCCATTTATACTTCAAAATAATCTGTGCTTTCATAAAATGATACTTTCTGCTGAATATGTATCTTTTTTCCTCTGACTAACCGATATACCCTAATGTTTTGAGTAAAAAAATCCATCCTGTCAACGTAAACGCCGCCATCAATGTCGTTGTTACAATAACGCTCGCCGTCAGCACTTCATCATTGTTCATGCTCTTTGCCATAATATAACAGCTCGGCGTGGTCGGGGATGCCAGCATGATCAGAATTGCGATCATCTTTTCCCCGGAAAATCCCATCCAGGCAGCAACCGGCAGAAAAACAAGTGGCTGAAGCACCAGTTTGATCATAGACGCCGCCATGGTCGGTGCGATCTTCGCCAGCGCTTTTCTTCCCTCAAATCCTGCTCCGATGGTGATCAGTGCCAAAGGGGTTGCCATCTGCGCCACGTTGCTGACCGTCTTATTTACCAGCGTCGGGAACTGGATCCCAAGCAGTCCCACGATCAGTCCTGCCAGGATACTTAAAATGATCGGATTCTTACATATATTGATTCCCGCCTGTCGGATCTTTGCTTTCTTGTCAATCCCTGTGCTGTCATTTGCCTCAAATGTCAGCACGATCACAGAAAAAATATTATAGAGCGGCACTGCACTGACGATCATCAGCGGTCCCATTGCAGAGGAACCGTAGATATTCTGGATAAAAGCCAACCCCATAACCGCCGCACTTCCACGGAAAGACGACTGTACAAATGCCCCGCGGATTGTTTTGTCCCGCACCAGAAGCTTTGCTGTACCCCATACCACCCAGAAACAGATGGTACTCACGATTGCACAGAAAAGTACATATTTAATATCAAATACTGCTTTAATATCAACGCCCGCAATGTCCTTAAACAGCATAAACGGAAGTGTGACCTTGAAATTGAACTTATTTGCCACTGTGACAAAGTTATCATTCAGCATTCCGATCTGCTTTAAAATGTATCCGATCACCATGACCAGAAAAATCGGCATTGTCACGTTGATACTATAGATAAAATTTTCCATTTTTTTCTTTTTCCTATCAGGAAACTCCTCGTTCAATTAAAGGTAAAACCCAGCAGTCTCTCTGTCTGGGTTTTAGCAATTATAAATCAATTTTCATCTTTTTGGTATGATATATTTTAACAACTTTATTGATATTATTTATTCTTCTCGTATTTATAAAAATAATATTCCAGATCAAAATACGTCTGTTCCTCACTGTCCTGCGTGATTTTCCACTCCGGCATCTCATCGAGATTCGGGAAATAGGCATCTGCCTCAAATGCATAGTCGATCTTTGTGATATGCGCCACATCACAGTCATCGAGAAGCTGTTTATAAATGGTCTCTCCACCGATCACATAAATATCCTCACTTGGATATTTCTTTAACTCTTCCCGCAATTCTTCCATCGAATGAACGATAATGGCATCTCCCGCCTTAAAATTTTTATCATGCGTCAGCACGATGTTCACTCTTTTTTTGAGAGGCTGTCCGTTTGGAAAACTCTCCAACGTTTTTCTTCCCATGACGACCACTTTCCCGGTTGTCGTCTCACGGAAAAACTTCATGTCTGCCGGAATACTCACCAGCAGTTTATTCTTACATCCGATTGCCCAGTTTTTATCTACAGCTGCGATTAAATTCATATTTCCTCCAACTTTTCACTCTGTATCACTTGTCAGTGTCGTATTATTTTATCCTGTATTTTATCCTCTCATAAAATATTCCAGTCAGGCTTATACTGCGATCGGAATATTTTTGATCTGCGGCCCCGTCACATAATCCTCAATGGTAATATCTTTAGTCGTAAACTGATAAAAATCTTTGATCTCCGGGTTTAATGTGAATTTTGGCGCCGGATGCTGCTCTCTCCCGATCAGTTCCTTAATGATCGGGATATGACGGTCATAAATGTGAGCATCCGCAATCACATGTACCAGCTCGCCGACCTGCATATCACACACCTGCGCAAGCATATGCATTAATACCGCATACTGACACACATTCCAGTTATTTGCCGCTAACACATCCTGGGAACGCTGATTCAGAATAGCATTCAAAGTCAGCTTTTCGTCTCCCTCCTTGTGTGTCACGTTAAATGTCATACTGTAGGCACACGGATATAAATTCATTTCATGAAGATCCTGGTGCACATAAATATTTGTCATAATGCGGCGGCTGAACGGATTATGTTTCAGATCATAAATCACGCGGTCAACCTGATCCATCATGCCTTCTTTATACTGATGTTTTACCCCTAACTGGTATCCGTATGCTTTTCCGATGGAACCATCTTCGTCTGCCCATTCATCCCATACGGTACTGTTTAAATCATGGATGTTATTTGATTTTCTCTGCCAGATCCAGAGCATCTCTTCCGTACATGTTTTGATGGCAGTTTTTCTTAATGTAATTGCCGGAAACTCTTTTGAGAGATCATAACGGTTGACCACACCGAATTTTTTGATCGTGTAGGCACTCGTTCCATCTTCCCAGTGTGGGCGGACTTTCTCGCCCTCCGTGCTTGTCCCGTTCTCTAAAATATCTTTACACATATTTACAAAAATTTTGTCCGCAAGACTCATCTTTTTCTATCCCCATCTTTCTATCATTTTGCACATTTGAAAATCTCATTCTTTCGTACCTTTGCAGTAAAATGCCCATGTACGATCCGAACAGTACTATTCTATCCAATTTTCGTATAAAGTGCAAGAAATAACATCCCGACTGTTATTCGAATATTTTATGACTGCGATATATTTTTGTCATAAAGTTCATTTCTGTTTCTACCAAATTTCATTGATTTTTCCAGTAAAATGCAGTATAGTGAAGAAAGTTTAAGAAGTTAGGAGATTGATTATGAGTCAGGCAAAAGTAGACCGTTATAAAGAAGAAAAAAAGAATCGTAAGAAAATTATGGCAAAGGAAAAGAGAATGCGTATCGCCGGTTATGTCGCTGGCTGTCTTGTCGCTGCCGGTATCATCGGCTGGGCCGGTTACTCCGGATACAGTGCTTATGAGGCAAACAAGCCTATGGAAACCATTTATGCAAACCTTGATTCCGTTACAGACTATATGAGTTCTTTAAATGCGGAATAAAAATTACTGGAACGAGATACGAGTGAACAGTAACGATTAAAATAAATCAATAAAACAGATTAAAAATGGACCATTGACTTTACCAGATCAAAGTGCTACTTTGTTATTCAAACAGAGAACAAAATGCAACGAACAGAACAAGGTTATCTGAGAAACCTGTATCACAGAGAGCTGCCGGCTGGTGTAAGGCAGTATACAGCTTCAGGAACTATCCTCTGCGAGCAGTGCACTGAATTTTCATAGTAAGTGTCACCGGTATTCTACCGTTATTTAGAAGCTTATTGTTGTAGGCATCTGCCCACAAAGATAAGACAGAGAGGTCGTATTTTACGGCAAACAAAGTGGTAACGCGGAAGCTTAAGCCTTCGTCTTTGAGATATGAATATATCCGGAGATGAAGGCTTTTTTTCATGCCAGCAGACTGTGCGCAGGACGTGAATCCCATTGTTTCCACTTTGCACAATGTATTTTGTTCCCAGAAAAAATACATTTTCAGAAAGGAGCCGCCTTAAGGCGGAAAAAAGTTATGAATGGTTTAGTTATTGTTTTAATCGGTATCGTTGCACTTGGTGCAGGCTACCTCTTCTACGGACGCTGGCTTGCAAAGAAATGGGGAATCGACCCAAATGCCAAAACCCCTGCTTACACACATGAGGATGGCGAAGATTATGTTCCCTCCTCCAAATTTACCGTATTCTCACATCAGTTTTCTTCTATCGCAGGTGCAGGTCCTGTCACAGGTCCGATCCTTGCATCTGTTTTTGGATGGGTTCCGGTATTGCTCTGGCTCATCATCGGCGGACTTTTCTTCGGTGCTGTACAGGACTTCGGTGCTTTATATGCATCCGTAAAAAATGAAGGTAAATCCATGGGTATGATCATTGAGAAGTACATCGGTAAAACAGGCTGGAAACTTTTCATGTTATTCTGCTGGTTATTTACTTTATTAGTAATCGCAGCATTTACAGATATGGTTGCCGGAACATTTGTCGGAACCGGAGTTGAAGGCATGCCAGATGCAACCTCTTACGCCAATTCTGCCGCCGCTTCGATTTCCATGTTATTTATCGTTGTCGCTGTTATCTTCGGTGTGATCCAGAAACACCTTGGAAGCAGGATGAACGAAGTGATAAAAGCAATCGTTGCAATTGTACTTTTAGTCGTTATGTTCATCATCGGTATGAAGTTCCCGATCTGCACGACCAAAACTGCATGGATCTACATCGTAATGGCTTATCTGTTCTTAGCATCTGTTATGCCAATGTGGCTTTTAATGCAGCCTAGAGATTACATGACAACCTTCATGTTACTCGGTATGATCATCGGTGCGGTTGTCGGTGTCATTGTTGCACATCCTTCCATGCAGTTAAATGCATTCAGCGGATTCAATGTAGGTGGAAGCAGTTTATTCCCTACTTTATTCGTAACGATCGCCTGCGGTGCTGTTTCCGGTTTCCACAGTCTGGTATCTTCCGGAACATCCTCCAAGACGATCAGCAGCGAAAAAGACATGCCTATGGTCGGCTATGGTGCCATGGTCGTGGAATCCTTACTCGGTATCGTCTCCTTAGTTGTTGTCGGCGCAGTCGCCGTAAACGGAACAAAACCTGATGGAACTCCATTCTCCATCTTCTCCTCCGGTGTCGCAGGATTCCTTGAAAAACTTGGTGTCCCTGTTACCGTTGCAACTGTATTTATGACCATGTGTGTATCTGCACTTGCACTGACATCCCTTGACTCTGTTGCAAGGATCGGACGTATGTCTTTTCAGGAATTGTTCTACGGAGATTCCACCGATCCTGCAGATATGACACCGGTACAGCGTGTACTGACAAATAAATATTTTGCAACTGTGATCACACTGTTTTTCGGATATTTGCTGACACTCGGCGGATACAGCAACGTTTGGCCGCTGTTTGGCTCTGCAAACCAGCTGCTTGCAGCACTTGTATTGATCGCCTTAGCGGTTTTCTTAAAAACAACCGGTCGTACCGGATGGACACTTTACATTCCAATGTTTGTTATGCTGGCAGTTACGTTCACTGCTCTGATTCAGAAAACAATTGCCCTTGTCAGCAACTTCATGAGCGGTAATGCAACACTTCTTGTAGACGGACTTCAATTTGTTGTTGCCGTACTTCTTATGGTACTTGGTGTTATGGTTGCATTCAGTTGTCTGAAAAAGCTCTTCGGCAGGAAAGCTGCGGCTTAACTTTAGAATCCCAGCTCCATGGCTCACGAAGGAAATCATATTTGTCTGCACCGTTTTTCTTTCATTTACGTTACGAATGACTTGTGAGAGGACGCTTATATCTGCCCAATTTACGCTGTGAATTGCACCACAGAATCTGCAATTTACGTTATAGAACTCACGGTTATAGGATGAGTGCCTATATTGGGTTCTGCCGCTCGTATTCTGGATTGACAATAATCAAAGCTTAAACTCCAAAAGATATGCCTTTCTTGCTCATTTATGTTATATGCAATTATCAAGAAAAAAATAATAAATAGTAGTTTTTCATAAGATTTTTCTCCATATGAAAAACATTTATCCTGCCATTATATAGAGTGTGTTAATATATATTTACCATGAAATCATAGAAAAATCGGAAATGCCACGCAAAGTAGCAGAAATAGTTGAAATGTAATCCCTACTTGCTTGTAGTAAGAATTGCTCTTTTCTATACTAAAATTAATCATCACCATTGCTTTATGATAAATTAAATTGTCACAAGCACTATCATTTACAGAGGAGGTCACAAAACATGACATTTGCAGAAAAATTAAAATCCTTACGAAAACAAGCAAGTATGTCACAGGAACAATTAGCAGAAAAGCTCGGTGTATCAAGACAGGCTGTCACAAAATGGGAAACCGACACCGGCATTCCCGACATTGAAAATATTAAGTCCATTTCATCATTGTTTGATATTTCTATTGATGAATTGCTTTCTAATGAAAATGCATCTCAAAAAAAATCAGAGCATCTCTTTGAAAGTGTAACAGAATATGATATTGATGAACCCAAGCGCTATGATATGAAATTCGGCGGAGCAAAGCGATTCGTATTATGCGGATACAAAGGTGAGAAAATCCGGATCCGTCTGGTATCTGATACGCTCTCCACACTACAGAATGATTTCAAAATCAAAATAGACGACATCAGAAAGCGAATTGATGTAGATGTAAAACGGATGAATGGCGTTACAGAAGCAACTGCTAAAGAGGCTGTCAGCATCTTCGTACAGATTCCTTCTCCATATATTGGTCAGATTGAATGTGCTGTTAATACGGAAACTGTGGAAATTCACTCTCTTGAATGTGACAGTATCGAGTTAGACGTAAAGACATCGCACGTTACCTTAGATGATATTTCTGGTACAGTCGAAATAAACTGTAATCTTGACATGGAAGTATTATGCAGTTCATTAAATGGTGAAGTTGACATCAACCAGATATCAGCAACATCAAGAATCCATATTCCTGAAAACACTGTATTTACAGCAGTTACAAAAGGAATCGGAACAAGCATTTCATATGAGAAAGATGGACAGCAGACAGATCGTTTTGATACATCGGATTCCGAAAATATCATTGAGCTGAATGGTATAAAAAGTGAACTTGTTATCTATACCGGCAAAGGAAGAGGTTAAGCAATGAAAATAAATTATTTAAAAAGATATATCATTAGCTCCTATGTCCTTGTATGGTTACTCATTATCTTTGTAGCCGGCTCAGCAAGTCTGATTTTTCATGCACGACGATTTCTTTGATTAAGCGGTTAAGGGTGGCTGCGTCCAGCTCTGTGATGTTGGCGTATTCCTGAACGGGCGGTTTGCAGATAGTTCCGCCCCAGTCGGCTGAGGTCTTTCGTGATGACAAGGTTGATTTGCCTGCGCTCAATGGCTCTCAACATTCTCTGTAAATCAGAGCGCTCCATATTAAGACCTGTGAAGCCATCGTCCTGATAGGCTGCAATAGACCGCTGCACGATACCCTCCGGCAAGTGCCGAACCGATTGTTCTGTATCCCATTTCGTTCATCATAGCCATTTACCCACACAATCCAGACGGTATCTGGCTCTTTTGAACCTCATCTGCATTATACTTCATATCTTTCTTTTTAGTAAGATATTCTTTCGTATTTGTTTTGCCGTATTTCTGGGAAATCAGGCTGACGAACACATCAGTGGCGTCCAGCTCCCCGTCAAATACAGTGGTCACATGAATCTCTGTTTTGTTTTTTGCCATAGGCAGTTATCCTCCATACATGAAAACAGCCAGACAGAGGGTGTCGGCAACGAAGTCCGGCAACGGGCTTCAAAAGACCTTGCAAACAACCTCAATCTGGCGATGGTTACTATTTATACTTTTCTTTTATTTTTCTGTTGCTTTGGTTGTTATAAGGGAGAAAAGCCCGGAAATAAGGGGTTTTCACGCTCCCAGCCCTTTTGCCTGCCATATTCGGAAAATATTCTGGGGTTCTGAAAGTACCGACAGCCGGAAATGCACTGGTTCATAATCTCGTTGATTTCCCGGATTTCCCATTGCTTCGGCTCGTCAAAAGCATGGTTCAAGGCTTCCTTGTAGAGCTGCTTGGAGCAGACCATGCTCCCGGTGTACTTATCAAGATACGCTGACATTCTCTGATTGAAAATGGCAAGTGCCTGTTAAAGTTCCATATCCTGTTGTCTGTGTTTCGCCTGTGCCGGGGCGGTTCTTTAAGCCTTTTTCTCGTCTGCCTTATCCTGAAAGACTTCTTTGATGGGCTGCTTCTTGGGCGGCTCTTTACTTTCCTCTGTGCCGGGGGTGGCTTTCCGTACCCAGTAGCGGATGTCCCGCAGCTTCTTCAAATCCTCCTGTACCTCGGTCAACGGTGTTTTCAGGGCTGCGATTTCTTCCAGAAGTGTTTCCTGCTCCTGTTGCAGTTCCTTTTGGGTGCTGTCCTTATCGTCTGGGTGCTTGGCAAGGTAGGCGGCGGCTTTCTCATACCGGGCAACCTCCGGGTGTTCCTGTTTGAATTTCTCCTTTGTTTTCTTAAAAAATATCTTCTGG
>QWCK01002421.1_pt1 | contig 24226 bp, 20 predicted proteins | sample 1972571 | NCBI WGS metagenome assembly QWCK01 (sample SAMN09866710, study PRJNA288562) | Human gut metagenome isolate term2_stool, whole genome shotgun sequencing... | isolation source: gut | host: Homo sapiens | place: USA: California | reverse complement strand
CATGCTGAGCCTCGGTTGGACAATGGGAGACAGCCGAAATATGGTGAACGGAGGATTCTCTATTAAACTGGGAAGCGGAGAAAATACCTATGCAGGATTCTCCAGAGTGCAGATGGCAACCCGTCTGTCACAGCAGGAAAAAGAAATGCAGGGCATGAAAGCGGAAAATGAAAGAATGCAGGAAGAAAATAAGGAAATGAAAAAAGAAATAGAAGTTTTAAAACAGCAAATGCAAAAACTTCTGGCAGGGAAATAAGAAATAAAAAGAAAAGGAATGGATCCGGATACCGGGTTCATTCCTTTTTGCGTGTCCTAAATCCATAGGAAATACAGGAATCAATGAACGGCATGCGGACATCGTGGCGGGCAAGTCGGAGTAAAAATGGAAAGAATATCAATTGAAAGCTGTCCTTGCTTGTCAGGAAATAAAGGAAAGAATGCAAGTTTCAAGCCGACTCGCTTTTCGGGAAGCAAGCGAACCGCTTTTCCAGGAGCGAAGCGACGCAGTAAAAGTGAGTGAGACGCTTTGCCTTTGGCTAAGGTGTCAACCGACAGGTTGACGAAAGGGGCAAGTGTGGGTAGAAACGTAAAAGAGTTTCTTACAGAACCGTATTAAATACTTGCCAGTCATTCTTGAACGGTTGTAAAAATCGGAATGAGGATAGGAGAAAAACATGATGTGACTCATAGTGAAGAATCTGGCAAAGGACCTCCGCGTGCGGGGGAAGCCGACGCTAAGGAAGAAAGAAATTATAGTTTTTATTATTTTAAACGCGTTTGACGATATTCTCTGCCGGATTCTTCGCTATCCATAACAATCTGTTTTTATATTTAATTTCTTCATGTAAGCTTACCACCACTCAAGAATGACGGCAGGGATGCTTTTGGTTTTTCTACGATGTTCTTTCCTGTGTACGAAAGATTGCCCCTATTGCCTCGCGTGGCCCGGCACTTCTCTTCGGGTTCGGGGGAAGTTGACGCTAAGGGAAAATGCAAAAAACTAATATCTATCAAAATAAAATAAAAAATATCCGATACAAATTTATGTAATACGTAAAAATAAACCGATAAGAAATATGAAATTTTAGGAGGGGATTAATAAAAAATAAATGAGGAGTACAAAAATAAAACATCCCAGTATTGACTAAATTTTCTGGGGGGGGGTTAACATTAAAGTAACCATTATATTATTTTATTGTGGTGTTTTGGTTGCCGTAAGAAGGAGGGTGTACTTATGAACAGAGTATACAAAGTAATTTGGCACAAGGGGAAAAATGGTTACTCCGTGGTATCGGAAATGGCAAAAACCCACGGAAAATCTTCAAGTTACCGTAAAAAAGCGGTGACGGCCGTAATGGTTCTGTCGTTGTTGTCCGCAGGCGGACTTACCTACGCGGAAGATCCCGTGAATCCGGTGGATCCGGATATCTGGATAACGCGTTATGTCTCGATCCATTCCAATGACCGTGCCGATCCTGTGGGAACTAATTGGCTTAATGACGGAGCGAAAGCTCTTGGCGGTATCGCCATCGGACCTCGTACAGGCGCGAAGGGAGAGTATGGTACGGCGGTAGGATCTTACGCGCACGCGGACGGTGTACAGTCGAGCGCTTTCGGCGTGGCGGCCAATGCGAGCGGAGTAGCTGCCACAGCGGCGGGAACGAATGCCGTTGCCAGCGGAGACAGCGCGGCTGCTTTCGGTTCCCAGGCCAAAGCGACAGGCACAGCTTCTTCGGCGTTCGGACTTCTGGCTCAGGCGAAAAGCAATGAATCGGTAGCGGTAGGCGCTTTTACAGTGGCGGAAAACCATGCCGCGGCACTTGGACCGCAAGCGAAAGCGCTCAGTGAACAGTCTGTCGCCGTTGGCGGCAAATCGGAAGCACAAGCGGCTTACAGTTTAGCCGTCGGATCGCTGGCAAGCGCGACGCAAAAAGGTGGTGTCGCACTCGGTGCGAACAGCCTTGCCGACAGACAGGCGGGAGTCTGGGGCTTTGATGCATCTACAGGCCAAGCGATGAACGAAGATACTTTGCTGGGTGAGAAAAAAGCAGAACGCGCGCAAGAAATAGATAAACTTAACGGTCTGCGAGGAGAGTTACAACAATTACGGACTGAATTTGCAGAAAGCGTTAAAAATGATCCCGTTGGTCCGGATGGAAAACGCATACCATCCGATAAGACTAAACAAATTCAGGAAAATCTGAAAAATAAAACGGATGAATTTAACGCGCAATTTAAATTGGTAAACGGATATGTAAATGCATGGCAATCCATCGATGGGGCCGTTTCTGTAGGAAATGCAGAAGTTGGAGTTACCCGTCAAATTACAGGGGTCGCCGCCGGCACGGAAGACACCGATGTGGTGAATGTAGCACAACTGAAAGCGGCGGTAAAAGATGTAAACACGGAAGCGGCTAAGCATACAACCGTTGCGGCAGGGCAGAATATAACGGTAGACGAAGAAACCAATGACAACGGCGGTAAAGCATACACAGTGAAACTGAATGATACGCTCACAGGACTCAAGAGTGTAGAAACTGAAAAAATCACCGTCGGCGGTAAAGTAACTATTGATAAAGACGGACTGAAGACCGGTGATGTGACAATCAAAGAAGACGGTATCCATGCAGGCGACAAGGTCATTACAGGCGTGGCGGACGGCGCAAAAGCAACCGATGCCGTGAACATGAGGCAATTGGGCGCATTAGATAATCAAGTGAAAACAAATACGACAAATATTTCTCTTTTAAACGGCAGAGTGGATATGCTGGGGAATCGTGTGAACCGTGTCGGTGCGGGAGCGGCGGCACTGGCAGGACTTCATCCGCTGGATTATGATCCGGAAAACAAATGGGACTTCGCCGCAGGCTACGGCAACTACAAAGGAGCGAATGCTCTGGCTGTCGGCGCATTCTACCGTCCTGATGAAAACAAAATGATCAGCATCGGCGGCTCTTTCGGCGGCGGAGAAAACATGGTCAGTGCCGGATTCTCCGTCAAACTCGGACAAGGAACGGGCATAAGCACCTCGAAAGCCGCGATGGCAAACGAAATCCGTGAACTGAAAGCCAGAGATAGAGAAAGAGAAGCACAGATGCAGGAAATCATGAGGCAACTGGAAATTCTCCAAAAGCAGGCGGGTAAATAAAGAGTAACAATGGAAAAAAGGGGCACAGCCTATGTACGGTGTGGCCCTTTTTGCATGGAAAAATATATTTTATACGAGAAGAAACAAAAAATACCGAAATGACGCACAAAAAAGCCGTCCCCGCTTGTCGGAAAGCAAGCGAACCGCTTTTTGAGGAGCGAAGCGATGAAGTAAAAGTGAGTGAGACGCTTTACCTTGGCTAAAGTTTCAACCGTCAGGTTGACGAAAGGGGCAAGTGTGGGCAGAAACGAAAGAATGTTTTTGCGGAACGGCAGTAAATACCTGTCTGTCATTCTTGAATGAAGTGATGGCAAGTGAACCATTTTTCGAGGAGCGGGGCGACGCTGTAAAAATGAGTGAAACGCCATACCCGACCAACGGAAGCGGTAAGAATCTGGGCAAAGAATACGGGTGTTAAATAACTTTTTTCGATTATCCTATGCCGGATTCTTCGCTAACACGCATTACTCTACTGTTTTGTTCTCTTCATTTGCATACTTCCACCGCTCAAGAATGACGGCAGAGGTGAATTTTGTTTTCTATGATGTTCTGACCTGTGTACGCCAACTTGCCCCTATCGCCTCGCAAGCTCGGCACTTCTCTCCGTGTTCGGGGGAAGCTGATACTAAGGAAGAAAAAATTATAGTTTTTTATAAAAGGAACGAATTGCTTGCCTGTCCTTCTCGAACGGTGGCAGAAGTGAAGTGCGTTTTATAAATGGAATTGAATGATGGCTGTCACGAAAGGAAAGAATGAAGAGTGCAAGCCATCTCCGAATACGGGGACGGTGTCAGTGAAGCTGACGAAAGGGGCAAGTGTGAGCAAAAACAAAAGAACGAAAATAGTGTGAGTAAAACTGAAAAATATTGAAATGGCTCGTATACGCAAGCTGTCCCCGCTTGTCAGGGAAAGTGTCAACCGTTAGGTTGACGAAAGAGGCAAGTGTGAGCAGAAATGTAAAAATAGGTTCTTACAGAACAGTATAAATACTTGCCTGTCATTCTTGAACGGTCGTAAAAAGCGGTCGGGAATAGAGAAATAAAAAAGTACGGGGTAGAGTGAAGAATCTGGGCAAAGAATACGGGTGTTAAATAACTTTTAGCGATTATCCTATGCCAGATTCTTCGCTATTTGTCATTAGCATTCTGATGTTTTGTTTCTTTATGTATGCTTAGCACCGCTCAAGAATGACGGCAGGGGTGCTTTTGGTTTTCTATGATATTCTGACCTGTGTACGTCAACTTGTCCCTTTCGCCTCGCGAGGCTCGGCAGTTCCCCCGTCAGCGGGGTAGTGAACGACTAAGGAAGAAAAAATATAGTTTTTATACGAGTAAAAACAAAAAATATTGAAATGGCTCACACAAAAAAAGCCGTCCCCAGACACGGGGAAGGTGGCGGCGATAGCCGTCGGAAGGGGCAAGTCGGAGCAGATACGGATTGTATTAAAAAAGCCGCTCCTGTTTGTCCCGTATGGGCGAGTTGTTGCAGAGCGGTTACGGTTTTTCATCATCGGCGCACAAAAAAACTTTTCCTGTCTATCCCGCAAGGGGGCGGAAAAGAAAAGTTTTTTATTTGCCTGTTTTGTTTTCTCTTGTCCGGCAAAGTCCTCTTTCACAGTTTCTGAGGAAGCGGAGAAGGTGTTCGATTTCGGGAACGGAGGGAAATTCCTGTTCCATTTCGCCGATGGCATCATTTAATTTCAATCCCGAGCGGAAAATAATACGATAGGCTTTTTTCAGCCATGCTTTGGTTTCAGGAGATACATTGTTTCTGGAAAGGCCAACACTGTTCAGTCCGACGACACGGGCGGGGTTTCCGTCAACGATGACGAAAGGACAGACGTCCTGGACGATTTTGGACATGCCGCCGACCATGGCGCAGGTTCCGATTTTTACGAACTGGTGGATGCCGCTCATGCCGCCGATGACCGCATGGTCTTCCACGGAAACGTGACCGGCTGCCCCTGAAAAGCTGGACATGACGATATGATCGCCGAAGTTGCAGTTGTGGGCCACATGGGTGTAGGCCTGGAGCATGTTGTAAGAGCCGATCCGGGTTTCGCAATTTTCTCCGGTGGCTCTGTGGATGGTCACAAATTCACGGAAGTTGTTTCCGTTACCGATGACGACGGTGCTGTATTCTCCTGTAAATTTCAAATCCTGCGGGTCTTCGCCGATGACGGCATGGGGATAGACGTGATTTTTCTTTCCCATTCTTACGTTTTTAGCAATCACGGCATGAGCTCCGATTTCCGAGCCTTCGCCGATTTCACAGTTGGGACCGACGACCGCATAAGGTCCGATCACTACATTTTTGTGCAGTATGGCAGTGGGATCAACCACCGCTGTAGGATGGATTTCCGGTTCGGCTGTCGCAACAATTTTTAATTCCATCTCAAAATCCCCTTTAATAGCATAGATTTCTAACTTCTTTATACATATATCGCAGGGTTTTCATTGAATGTAAACAATGAAATTTACGAAATATGGATGATTCGTTCTTTTATTCTTTGTTTTTCTTATTCTTATTCAGTTTTTTAACTTTTTTCGTTGTTTTTTTCTTCCGTTCCGTCGGCAAGGTAGAAAAGGAAATCGGCGGACGCTTTGAGTACGCCGTCCACGGTGGATTCACAGTGGACTTTTCCCATGCGGCCGACGATATTTTTGATGACCGCTTTGGTGACAAGGACGTCGCCGGGTACGACGGGTGAGCGGAAACGGACTTTATCCATGCCGGTAAACATGGGAATGAGTCCTCTGTTTTCTTCCGGGTACTGGAGTGCCACACCGCCGACTTGCGCCATGGCTTCGCAGATTAAAGCGCCCGGCATAATGGGGCGGCCGGGAAAATGGCCTTGAAAAAACGGTTCGTTCATGGTGACGCATTTCACGCCGACGGCGTAGTCGAGCGGTACGAGTTCCGTGATTTTGTCTACCAGAAGCATGGGATAGCGGTGCGGCAGTATTTCCATGATTTCTTTCAGTGTGAGTTCCATAGCGTCCTCCTTATTTTCTGAGCGATTCCAGCTTGGCGGCAAGCATGCCGTTCAGCTTGTGACTTCCTAAAACGGAAATAATATGGGCTTCTATCGGACCGGCGAGAGAAATATCGCCGAGGATGTCGAGAATTTTGTGTCGTACCAGTTCATCGGGGAATTTCAGTTTGGAAAGGCATTCCGTTTCCGAATAGACCACCGCATTTTCGAGCGTTCCGCCTTGGCCGAGGTTCATTTTTCTTAAGGCCTCAAGTTCCCAGGTGAATCCGATGGTCCGGGCGGGAGCGATTTCTTTCAGGTAGCTGTCACGATCAATGAGGATATCCCGCATTTGTGTGCCGAGGAGCGGATGGGCGTTGATGGAGGTGAAAGTGATGCGGAGTCCTTTGTAGGGGAGGGCGCAGATAAATTTTTCATCTTCATAGACGGAAATGCTTGATTCCAGGGTGAGTACGTCCGTCATTTCTTCCTGCGCCACCGTTCCCGCATCAAGAATCATCCGGGAAAAGGTGAGAGAGCCGCCGTCCGCCACGGGAGGCTCGGGAGAATCCATTTCCAGACAGCAGTTGTCGATGTGAAAAGCGTAGAGTGCGGACAGCAGATGTTCCACGGTAAAGACTTTAGCCGCTCCCCGCTCAAGCGTGGTTGCACGGAGCGTATTTGTGATGTATCCGCTTTGCGCAGGCACTTCGGGAGCACCGGGGAGATCGGTCCGGCGGAAAATAATCCCCGTTCCTGCCGGGGCGGGCCGCATGGTGAGTGTGACGGGCTTGCCGGAGTGGAGACCGTTTCCTTCGAAAGAAACCGTTTTCCCTATGGTATATTGATTTCTTTTCAAAATAAATCCCTTTCAAATGTGAAACCAAAATGAAAATCACAATTGATTTTTCAAATATAAAGTATGATTTAAACTAATAAATAATTATACCGCTTTTTTTATGGAAGTACAAACTGATATGAAAACGGCATTTCAAAAGGAAAGGCACTGTCAACCGGAGAGCGGCTTTTCAAAATGAAATCGCCGGTGAAGAAAGGGAAACGGCAAAGGCGGCGCCGCTTTTTTTCCGGGAATGGTATACTGATATAAAAAACGGGAGAAGGCGGAGCATGACACAAAGTACGGAGCGAAAGGGAAAAAAACTGACGGCATTATTGGAAACATGCATGCCTTTGGCGGTGGCTTTTTCCGGCGGCGTCGATTCCACGTATTTGCTTCATGAAGCTTTCAAAACGGGAAAAGATAAAGTGACGGCGGTTATCTTGAAAACGCCATCCGTTCCCGGAAGAGAACTTGACGAGGCTGTGACGTTTTGCAAAAGCCGGGGCATTCCGTTTCATGTGCTTTCGATAAATCTTTTTTCCGCTGACGGATTCACAAAAAACGGGCGGGATCGCTGTTATATCTGCAAACGTTTTCTTTTTTCCGCTTTGCTGGATTGGTCGGCGGCGCATCATATTCCGTTTGTGGCGGACGGCACGAATGCGGATGATATGCAAGCATTCCGTCCCGGACTGAAAGTGCTCAGGGAACTCGGAATACAAAGTCCTTTGGCGGAAGTGGGACTGACGAAAAAGGAAATCCGCGTGCTTTCGGAAAAAGAGGGACTTCCTACATGGAATAAGCCGTCTTTTTCCTGTCTTGCCACCCGTTTCCCGTACGGGGAAGAATTGACCGTCGAAAAATTAAGAAGAACGGAAGCGGCGGAAAATCTGCTGGCAGACCTCGGATTTACGCAGCGGCGTGTCCGCGTTCACGGAAATCTGGCAAGGATCGAAGTTCTTCCGGCGGAAATTCCGCTTGTACTGGAACAGCGGGACATGATTTCCGCCCGTCTTGAGGAATTGGGATTTCTTTATACCACCGTGGATTTGAAAGGGTTCCGTTCGGGGTCGATGGATATGGCGGCGGTTACAAAAAAATATGGAAGCGGAGGGCATAAAGCATGAAGACGAGAGACATACTTGAAAACTTGCAGAACGGTAAAATTTCGCTCGCCGAGGCGGAAGCGGCGGTAAAAGAATGTATCCGCACTGCCGGCTACGAGGACATGGGCTATGCGAAGCTTGATACGTCAAGAAAAGAACGGAGCGGCTTTGCCGAGGTGATTTATTGTGAAGGAAAGCCGGACGATTTCATCACGGATATTTTCAAAACCCTAATGGAAAGAGAGGGAGAAGTTTTCGGGACAAGGGCATCGCCTCACCAGTATGAGCTGGTGAAACAGGAAATTCCCAGTATTTCCTATGATCCGCTTTCAAAAGTTATGAAACTGGAAAGAAAAGGAAAAATCCGTAAAGGGCTTGTGGCGGTATGCACAGGCGGCACTTCCGATATTCCCGTGGCGGAAGAAGCGGCACAGACGGCGGAGTATTTCGGAACGAAAGTGGAACGTCTTTATGATATGGGAGTGAGCGGCATTCACCGCCTTTTGTCGAAAGAAAAAATCATCAGAGACGCCAATTGCGTTATCGCCGTGGCGGGCATGGAGGGAGCGCTCGCTTCCGTCATCGGCGGGCTTGTGAAAAATCCCGTCATTGCCGTTCCCACTTCGGTAGGTTATGGGGCAAGCTTTCACGGACTGTCCGCCTTGCTGACGATGATTAATTCTTGTGCCAACGGGATTGTGACGGTCAATATAGATAACGGGTTCGGAGCGGGCTATGTGGCGACACAGATTAACCGCCTGGCGGAAAGAGGAAAAGAAAATGACTGAAAAATTATATCTTGACTGCATGTCCGGTATCAGCGGCGATATGTTCGTGGCCGCCATGATTGATTTGGGGGCGGATTTGAAAGCGTTGGAAAAAGCGCTCCGCTCCATTCCCGACGAAGGGTTTCATACGGAAATCCGGCGGGTGAAGAAATCGGGGATAGACTGCTGTGATTTTAATGTCGTACTCGATGATCTTCATGAAAACTATGACCATGATATGGAGTACCTGTACGGCCATGACGACAGCCATTGTCATGGAGAAGAACACGACCATTGCCACTGTCATGATGAAGAACACGGTCATGACCACGATCACAACCACGGACACAGCCACAGAGGACTTGCGGAAATCAGGGAAATCATTGCCGCCTGTGACATGACGGAAAGGGCCAAAGATATTGCGTATGACATTTTCGATGTGATTGCCGCGGCGGAATCGGCGGCGCACAATTTGCCGTCCGAGGAGGTGCATTTCCACGAAGTGGGCGCCTTGGATTCGATTATCGATGTCATTGCCGCGGCGGTTACGTTTGACAGTTTGGGAATAAAAGAAGTCATCATTCCGAAATTATATGAAGGAACGGGGATGGTGCGGTGCCGGCACGGACGGATGCCGGTTCCCGTACCGGCGGTGGCAAATATTGTTTCCGCTTTTTCGTTCCCCTTGGAAATTACAGAAGCCGAAGGAGAATATGTGACGCCCACGGGAGCGGCGATAGCGGCCGTCCTTTGCACGGAGCACCGTTTGCCCGGAACGTTTACAATTACACGGACGGGCATGGGCGCGGGAAAGAGAGCCTATACGGATCGTCCGGGCATTTTGCGGGCGATGATGATAAAAACGGAAGAAGACGGCGGAAAAGAGGAAATTATAAAATTAGAAACGGATATCGACGACTGTTCCGGTGAAGTTTTGGGTTACACGATGAAAAAACTTCTGAAAGCAGGCGCAAGGGATGTCCATTATGCTCCGGTGTTTATGAAAAAAAACCGGCCTGCCTGGGAGCTTACGGTGATTGCAAAAAAAGACGATGTGGAAAAGCTGGAGAAAATCATTTTTGAAGAAACAACGACAATCGGAATCCGGGAAATAAAAATGGAAAGAACCTGTCTTTCCAGAGAAGAAAAAGAAGTGGAAACGTCTTACGGAAAAGCATCCGCTAAAGGGGTGCATTTGAAAGACCGGATGAAATGGTATCCCGAGTATAAAACGGTAAAAAAACTGGCAAAGAAACACAAAATACCGTTTTCGGACGTATTTGATGCCGTGAAAGCGGCGGCGGAAAAAAGAAAATAAATCATAAAAAACAGCGGTTTGTCACGGACCGCTGTTTTCAATAGCTTATTTTCTGATTTTTTTATAAAGAATGGTGAGAATCAAAAGGCCTGCCGATACGAGTGCGGTGACACCGCCGGGAGCGGCGCCGATTTCATAAGACAGGAAGAAACCGCCCAAGATACCGGTGAAACTGTAGGCAAGCGAGGCCGTAAGAGTGGTACGGAATCCTTTCCGAAGCTGCAGTGCGGAAGCGACAGGGAGCGTAATCATTGAAGAAATGACGAGAATGCCGACAGAGCGGATAGATACGGCGATGGCGGCGGCGACGAGAAAGGCAAAGAGGTAATTGATGGTTCGTACAGGCACTTTCGCAATTTTGGCGGCGTCTTCATCGTAAGCGATATACATGAGCGGATGATAGAAAACAAGAAGAGAAATTGCGGAAGTGACCGTCAAAAAAGCGGTGACCGCCATATCCGCAGGGCTCACGGTGAGAATGCTGCCGAAAAGATAGGCGTCCGCATTGGCGCGGAGTTTTCCGGAAGAAATCAGAGTGAGCGCGATGCCGACAGAAACGGAAAGAACGATGGACAAAATCAAATCCGTATATTTCCTGAAATACTGGCGTAAAAATTCAATGGCAACACCGGCGGCGGCGGTGAAAATAAAAGAGGACAAGACCGGATTCGATCGGAAAAGAAGTCCCAGCGTGACGCCCGCCAGAGAAGCATGGGCGAGTGTGTCACCGATCATGGAATACCGGCGGAGAACGAGAAAAAGACCGATACAGGGACAGAGGACAGCAATGCAGAGAGAAATGAGGAGTGCATTTTGCATAAATTCATAAGCCAGCATGACAGCCCTCCTCTTTGATAAATTCCCGGATATAATCATCAGGGCGGCATAAGTGACCGCTGCCGTCCATCACATGGTAGAGCATGGAAGAATGGCGGACCGCCGCTTCCAGATTATGCTCCACCGCGATGACGGTCATGTGCTTTTCCTTGTTTAACCGCGAGAGGCGTTTATAAATTTCAATCCGGCTCTCCCTGTCTACCCCGGTAGACGGTTCGTCGAGAATGAGAAGATCCGGATCCCCCATCAATGCACGGGCGATCAGCACTTTTTGATGCTGTCCTCCCGATAAATGCCCCATCAATTCATTTTCAAATCCCTCCATGCCCGTACGGGAGAGAATGTCACGGGCGGATATATTTTTCAAATGAAGAAGTTTCCCGTACGAATCAATCACTTCTTTCACCGTGACGGGAAATCCCCGGTCGCCTTGAGCAGCTTGTGGAACATAGCCTGTCCGGCAGGCATGATTTTCCAAAATACCCAGCGTGGGTTTCAGAAAACCGAGAATTAATTTCAGGAGCGTACTTTTTCCGCTGCCGTTGCTTCCGACGATGGAAATATAATCGCCGGGTTTCACATCTAAAGACAGATTGTGAAGCAGATAAGGCGCTTCTCCTGTATAAGAAAAAGAAATATTGCCGATGTGTATCATAAAATTTCCTTTCAAGGTTCTAAAGAGAATTCTATTTCTATCTTACATGAGATTGTCAATTTGACACACATGATACACTTAAAAAGTGATAATAATAATGTTATTACAATTTAAATAATGTTTAATCGTGAAAGGGGAATAACCAATGAATGCTTTAACAAAATGTGCTTGTGTATTAGGGGCGGCAACACTCCTGTTTACTGCCGGCTGCGGAGGAGAAAAGAAAGCTCCGGCGGCAGCGGAAGGAAAAATTCCGGTAACGGTTTCTTTCAACGCCATGAAAGAATTGACTGAAACTATCGGCGGTGACAAAGTGGTTGTGAAAGTCATGGTGCCGGAAGGAACGGAACCGCATGAATTTGATCCGAAAGCGGAAAATCTGGTGCACATGAAAGAATCCAAGGTCTTTGTCTATAACGGACTCGGTATGGAAAAATGGGCGGAAAAAGCAGTCAAGGCGGCAGGATCGGACAAGCTGGTCGTTGTAGAAGCGGCAGCGAAAGTAACACCCATCGAAATCACCGATGAAGAAGAAAAAGAAGAACACGGCGATCACGATCCTCATGCATGGCTCGGACTGACTTCGGCGGTACAGGAAGCGGAAGCGATTCGTGACGGACTCGTCAAAGCATCTCCAGAAAATAAGGATTATTTCAATAAAAATTATGAAAACTTTGCCAAAGAAATGAAAATGATGCAGGAGAAATACAAAGCCATTTTCGATGCATCGGAAAGAAAAGAATTTGTTACCGGTCATGCCGCATTCGGTTATCTTTGTCGTGACATGGGACTTTCCCAGGAGAGCGTGGAAGATGTATTCGCTTCAGGAGAGCCGTCGGCGAAAAAAATGAATGAGCTTATCGAATTTTGCAAAGAACATAAAGTAAAGACCGTTTTCATGGAAGATATGGCAAGTCCGGCACTCAGCGAAACGCTGGCCCGTGAAGCAGGTGCTTCTACCGAAGTCATTGACACCATGGAAGGGGAAAGCGAAAAACCGGGCATGACTTTCCTCAGCCGTATGGAAGAAAATCTGAAGAAAGTGGAAGCCAGTCTGAAATCATAAAACCGGATGAAATGCGCAGTCTGTAAAAGGCTGCGTATTTTTTGTGCAAATTTGAAAAATAAATAGACTTTTTGACTTTTAAAACAAAGGAAATCAGCTTAATAAGCAGATTTTCAAAAGGGAAAATAAAAGTAAATAAAAATTATTAGCACTCTATTGACATGAGTGCTAATTGTGATATAATACATGTACAGGAAAAGAAATCATACGATTTCCTATCCGGTGAGTGATTGATAAGAAAAGAGGTTATTACTATGCGAGGTTTATTACCTTTTAACGGATTTTTCGGAGATAACGGATTTGACGACTTTTTCAATGATGTACCGGTTCTGTACAATGATCAGGTGACAGTTCCGAAAGTGGATATCGAAGAAAAGAAAGATGCTTATGAAATTACCTGCGACATGCCGGGATTCAACAAAGATCAGATTCATATATCCTATGAAAACGGGGTTCTCTCCCTGTCGGCGAAGAAAGAAGCGGAAACAGTTACCAAGGAAGACGATCGTCACTTCATCCGCCGTGAACGGAGCAGCTCCACTTTCCAACGCCGGTTTGCCGTCAAAGGCATTAAAGAAGAGGCCATCAAGGCCGCTCTGCATGACGGTGTGCTGACAGTTACACTTCCGAAAAAGCAGGAAGAAATCCAAAAAGCGCCGCACCGTATAGAAATCGAATAAGCGGTTCTTTAAGGACAAGCAAGAAATAAAGCTGATACCCGTTCAAAAATTCCTCTCCTCTATTTTTGACGGATTTCATACAAGAGAAAAGTCTGCGCTGAAGCAGGCTTTTTTCTATTTACCTAATTGTTAACCAATACAAATATATTCATTGACAGAAAAGATTGTTTATTTTATACTTAAAAACAAGATAACAATAAAAAGGAACGTGGAAAAAGGGGAGTTTGATGATGGAAAGTTCTTGCCATGACGTGATTGGTTTAGCGGAGAAAGTTTTAAACGGCGGAGAAATTACGGAAGAAGAAGCGAAGCGGATTATCCGCACGAAAGATGAAGATACCATGCTGCTTTTAGCGATGGCGGATAAAATCCGGCAGAAGTACGGCGGAAATGCCGTCGATTTCTGTGCCATCATTAATGCAAGAAGCGGGCATTGCCAGGAAGACTGCAAATTCTGTGCCCAGTCGGGGCATTATAAAACGGGATCAAAAGTTTACCGGCTGCTTCTGGAAGAGGAAGTCGTGGAAGCGGCTAAAAAAGCAAAAGCCGCAGGGGCGGTTCGGTTTTCCATTGTCACCAGCGGGCGTAATCAGGGAAATCCGAATGAATTTGAAGAAATCATTGCGATTGTTAAACGGATAAGAAAAGAAGTGGGAATCGAAGTGTGCTGTTCGCTCGGGCTGATTTCCCAAGAACAGGCGGTGCGTTTAAAAGAAGCGGGCATCACCAGAATCCATTGCAATATCGAAACATCGCCGTCCTATTTCCCTGAAATTTGCACGACCCATACGATGGAAGACAAAGAAGACATCATCAGCACGGCGCAAAAAGCGGGGATCCGTGTTTGTTCCGGCGGGATCATCGGTCTTGGTGAGTCTCTTGACCAACGGGTGGAAATGGCATTCAAACTGAAAGAGCTTCATATTGATTCCGTGCCGCTCAATATTTTGAATCCTGTGGCGGGAACTCCTTTTTATACCAATAGACGTCTGCCGCCGTTGGAAGTGCTCCGCACATTCGCCATGTTCCGCTTCGTTCTCCCGAAAGCATTAATCCGCACCGCCGGCGGAAGAGAAGTGAATCTCCGCAGTCTTCAGGCGCTCGCGCTCACGGGCGGACTGAACGGAATCATGGTCGGCGGTTATCTCACGACAGGCGGGCGGGATCCGAAAGAAGATCTGCGTATGACCGCCGATTTGGGAAGAAGCCGTACGGCACCCTGTTTATAGCAAAAAGATAAAATAAAACTCCCTCCGGAGCAGATGAAGAGATCTGTCGGAAGGAGTTTTTTAACGCTTTTCGGAAATACCTGATGGCCGGTCGGTTATGTTTTACAGTTCAAAGCCGTCCGTTTCATCACCCGGCTTGGCAAGGCGGCGGGCGATATCCAGGTAACCGTTTTCCATCTGGTAAATCATGAGGTTTAACGTCGTTCGTATGACGTCGGGATCAAGGCGATCGGGTCTTGTGGTGATGCAGAAATCAAGAAAGGCATTGTTGTCATCTTCAACGATATATTTAAAAACCGACTGCTCCGCATTTAAGCGGCCGATAAAGGCAAGAAATGTATCTCTTGCGGGGCCTGTAGGCGCCAGTCCCAGATGGATACGGAGAAGAGTATACATACTGTTGTTCGTGAGTACCGCCGCCACAAGACGATGATTTCCCTGCGCCGGAATGGCGGTGATGAAAGCCACCGTGTCCATTCCGTCATGGACATCACGGCGGCGGAAAAAATTCAAATCATTTTTTTTCATGTACTCTTCAAAGATAGCCGCCTTCTCGTTTTTACGGGGGATAAATTTTTGATTTGTCATACCATTTCCTTTCTATGAATCATTTGATTGTATCAGCTTTATTTCGTTCAAGAATGACAGATACATACGGAATAAGCGGATTTTCATTTCAGAACACAAGAAAGATTCATTTTCCTGTTTGATTTGTACTTGCGTTTTCCGGAAGCGCACGCCGCCGCTTGTCCGCAGGAGTGATTTCTTTATTTTTCTTTCTGCTTTCATTATAACAGGTAAGGAAATCAGGGGCGTGCAAAAGTTTGAACGGACGGAACCCTTTCTTTTTATCATTGAAAAAGGAGGAAAGAAGAAAAAGCGGACATCTTTATGAATAAAATATTGAATTATGGTATAATATTTAATGAGAAAAGTGAATTTTAATGGCTCTATAATTTGTAAAATTTTTATTTTTGTGACTGTATCGGTAGGAAAACGGGCTGAGCCGGTGTCATTCTTTCGTGCATGTAAATGCGGCAAGGAGGGTATATGAAGGAGATCGAGAAATTCCGCGGCGCCATGATCGGAGGGGCCTGCGGCGATGCATTGGGATATCCGCTTCAGGGTCTCTCCGTCTCCCGCATTGAGCACAAGTATGGACCTTTCGGCCTGCGTACTCTTGTACGGAGCAGGCAGTCCGGGAATGCGGCGCCCGTTACGGGAAATACCCAGCTGGCACTGGCGACCATTGACGGACTCCTATGGGCGGATGCCAAGAAAATGGAGGAGGGCGACGGCATTTACCGCGGGTATATGCGCTGGTTTTACAGCCAGACGGGGGAAGAACCGAGAAGAGGACAAAAGAGCTGGATGCGTCGTCAGCCGCATGAACGGGAAATTTGTCTTGTCCAGGAAAAATTTATGCATTGCCGCAGAAATCCGGAAGAAGGACTTTTGAACGTCTTTACCGGAGATGTGATCGGGACGACGAAAAGTAAGCTGAATGACAGCAAAGGGAGCGGTGTACTTCAAAGAGCGGTGCCGATCGGACTTCTCTATGAAGGGGAAAGTAAAGCGGCTTTTGAAACGGGCGTAAAAATAGGCGCTTATTCCCATTCCAATCCGGTGGCTTATTACAGTGCAGGGGCACTGGCCGCACTGATTGCCTGTCTTGCGAAAGGAATGACACTTCCGAAGTCTCTGGAACGTGTTCACGGTTTATTAAATAAAGTACACAAGTCGGACAGCATTACGACTCTTCTTTCCGCCGCGGAAGAACAGGCGCATGCGCATCCGGCAGGCAAAGAAGAGCCGTGGTCGCATATCGACAGTATCCATTCTTTCGGGAGCGGCGATCAGGCGGATGAAGCATTGGCGATTGCCGTCTATGCCTGCTTGGCGGTGGACGAGCCTTTAGATTCGGTGATTGTCGCCGCTAATCATAACGGCAACAGTTCCGTCACAGCTTCCGTGACCGGTGCGATTCAGGGCGTGCGTTTCGGAGAAAATTTTGTGCCCGCCTATTGGAAAGATCTGGTTGAGGGGAAAGACATCATTTTAGGGCTTTCCGATAAACTGCTCCATCTCCGTGAGAAAAAACTGCGGAGGAAAGCGGCGTCCAAAAAAGAGAATGAAAAAGCATAAACGGTACATACAGATAGAAAAAGAATGGCCGGCAGGCGGTTCTTTTTTTATGGACGTTTGCAGAAGAATCCGTAAACATTCCTGTTTTGGTGATGAAAACTGATATAATAAATAAAATCGGAAAGGGAAAGGAGAAAAAATGGCTGCCGCGGAGTTATTGAAAAAATATTTCGGCTACGATGCGTTCCGTCCTGTTCAAAAAGAAATCATCGATACCATTTCGGCGGGAAACGATGTGCTTGCCGTTATGCCGACAGGAGCCGGGAAATCCGTTTGTTTCCAGATTCCCGCTCTTCTTTTTCCCCACGGCACGGTGATTATTTCTCCTTTGATTTCTTTGATGAAAGACCAGGTGGAAGCGCTTGCCGCCCAAGGCATTCCTGCATCTTATGTCAATTCCACCGTTTCCTTTGAAGAGTCGATCGAACGGCTCCGTGACTTATACAGAGGAACGTTGAAACTTTTATATATGGCGCCTGAGAAATTGGAGCCTTCCTATTTCACGAGCTGCCTGTCCCAAGTACCGCTGTCGATGGTGGTCATTGATGAAGCCCATTGCGTGTCCCAATGGGGACATGATTTCCGTCCCAGCTACAGAAAGATCAAAACATTTATTGATTCGCTTCCGGAAAAACCGGTGGTGACGGCGTTCACGGCGACGGCAACGGAACTTGTGGAAGAAGATATGAAACGAAGTTTGGGTCTGGAAAAAGCAAAAGTGTTCCGCACGGGACTTGACCGGCCGAATCTGTCGTTTCGTGTCATTTCCGGAGTCAACAAAAAAGAATTTATCGGAAAATATATCCGGAATCATAAAAGAGAAAGCGGGATTGTTTACTGCGCGACCCGGAAAGCGGTCGATGAGATATACGGCGTGTTGAAAGAAAACGGAATGGAAGCCGGCCGCTATCATGCAGGCATGGACGACCGGGAAAGGCGGAACGCCCAGGAAGATTTTTCCTTTGACCGCATTCGTGTGATGGTCGCGACAAATGCTTTCGGCATGGGAATCGACAAGAGTAATGTCCGCTATGTGATCCACTACCAGATGCCGAAAAGCATGGAAGCCTACTATCAGGAGGCGGGAAGAGCCGGCAGAGACGGCGCGGCGGCAGAATGTATTCTGCTTTACAGCGGCAGGGATACGAGAATCCAGGAGTACCTCATTGATACGGGAAACGGACCGGAAGAACAGAGGGAAAGAGAGCATGCCCGTCTTCAAAAAATGACGGACTACTGTCTGATGACCGGATGTCTCCGGCAGTATATTCTCCGGTATTTCGGCGAGAAGCAGGAAATGAATTGCGGACATTGCGGAAATTGTGAAAATGCGGCAATTAAGACGGACATTACGGATGTGGCGGTTCTCGTATTCAAAACGATCCGTTCCCTGCACGAAAGTTTCGGCGCGGCTCTCGTGTCGGAGGTGCTGAAAGGAAGCCGGGCGAAAGCGGTTCTTTCCCGGGGGCTGGAGAAAATACCGACTTACGGAAAACTTTCTTTTGAAACAGTGCCGCATATACGAGGACTCCTCCACGCCCTTGCGGCGGACGGATATGTAAAGCGGGAAGGACCTTTTCATGTGCTGGGATTGACGGAAAAAGGAACGGAAATTCTTGAAAAAGGCGGCAATGTCTATGGCCCCGCATTCGGGGCGGAACATATCATTGCCGAAGCCGCTGCGGAAAATAAAGGCGCCTTTTCAAACCGGGAAAGAACCCTTTTTGAACGACTTCGTGATTTACGGACGGCAGTTGCTAAAGAAGAACATGTGCCGCCTTTTGTGGTTTTCTCCGACGCCACGCTGGAGGATATGGTGCGCCGTTTTCCTCAAACCGAAAAAGAAATGGCGACAGTTCACGGGATCGGTGCCTTTAAATTAAAAAAATACGGAAAACGGTTTCTCGCTCTTTTTAAAAGAGAGGAAACGGAAGACAAAGAAGAAGAAAATCTGTCCGCTCCCGACCGGGCACTGGAAAGAAAAACGATGTTCATGAAACTGTCCGAACTGAGACGTTCTCTGTCCAAAAAAGAAAAAAAAGCGCCTTTCCAAATTTTTTCCGACAAGATTTTACGGGAAATCATTGAAAGAATGCCGGAGGAAGAAAAAGACCTGCTTCTCATCAAAGGAATCGGACCGAAAAAAGCGGCGCGGTACGGTCCGGTTTTTCTGGAAGAAATGGAGCGTACAAAAAAAGAAATGGCGCTGTATTATACGGCGGGAAGAAAAGAAACGGAAGATACATTCCGTCTTTGTTCAGGGAAACAGAGTCACGTTGAATAAAAAGCAAAAAGACCAAAGAAAAAAGAGCCTGACGGCTCCTTGGGAGATCCCCGGTTTTAAGCCGGGGGTTATTTTTTGTCGGTTCTGTACTTGGTGAGAGCATTTTCAATATCAGCGGGGATATATTTGGCGGACTCTTCGGCAAGTTTAAAATTGCCGCCCAGAATACACCAGGTGGTGAGCGCTCCGTGGAAATGAGACATGAGCATCTTCGTCAAAAAAGAAACGGGCGTATCTTTTGCGAGATATCCGTTTTCCACCCCTTGGTTCAAAATGGTGAAAAGACGATGATAGCTGTTTTGGAGATCCGAAGTGTTGTCGGTGACTTTTTCCGGATCGCAAATGGAACGCAGCCACTGGCGGATCAGATTCACGCCTACCCATTCCGCCTCGGTCATCAAATGAGTAAAATAAAAAGACAGTTTCTTTTCCGGTGACGTATCCATCGCCAGTGTTTCCGCAAAAATGTCTTGCAACTTATCAAAAGCAAGGGATTGGACAAGATCTTCTTTCGCTTTGAAATAATGATAAAAAGTGCCTTTCGCTACGCCGGCATGACAGGTAATGTCTTCTACGGATACTTTGTCAAAGCCTTTTTCGGTAACAAGTTCTTTGGCCGATGTCAATAAAAGATGTTTGGTTCTTTCCGCTTTTTTTGTAAATGCCATGCACAACCCTCCATAATTTTATTCTGACTCCAGTATAAACAAGAATGGCATAAAAATCAATGACCGGCGGTCATGTCCGGATGACGGCGGGTGAAACGGACAAACAGAAATCGGTCTGCTTATTTTTTATTTTTTTGCTATAATCAAGTATATAAGAAATGGAAAACGATTGACTTTCGGGAGGATTTGCATGGACGACGACTCGATATGGTTGGAGCTTGTCATTATTATTTTACTCGTGATTGCCAACGGCATCTGCTCGCTGGCGGAAATTGCCGTTGTCGGCGCCAGAAAAACGAAACTGAAGGAAATGGCGGAAGAAGGCAGACGCGGCGCTGTCCAGGCGCTGGCATTGGCGGAAAAAAAAGAAGAACTTTTTGCCACTATTCAAGTGGGAATTACAAGTATAGGCATCGTGACGGGTATGTTTTCCGGGGCGTCATTGGCAGGACCTATGGCAGACGTATTACGTAATATTCCCACTGTGGGGATCTATCTTGTCCCCTTAAGCATGCTTATCGTTATGGCGCTTGTCACTTATTTCACACTCATCATAGGGGAACTTACGCCTAAGTGGATTGCGATTGCCAAACCGGAAGAATCCGCATGTTATGTAGCACCAATGATGCTTATCTTTGCGAAATTATGCAAACCTTTCGTTATTTTAAGTAATTGGTCGACAAAAATTGTTGTGGAACGGCTGGGCATTCATATGGACGGCGAGCAGCCCGTTTCGGAAGAAGAAATCAGAGTGCTTCTCCAGCAGGGGGTGCAGCTGGGGACGATAGACAAAGAAGAACCGGGGATCATCAATAATGTGTTTCAGCTAAACGACCTCACCGCCGCCGACAGCATGACCCCCCGGCCGCAGCTTATCTGGATCGATCTGGAAGATACGGAAGAAAATATCTGGCAGGATATACGGACATCCGCTCATTTCCGCTTGCCCGTGGGGAGCGACTCTTTGGATGATTTCAAAGGGCTTGCCGACATGAGCAAAGTGCTTCTTGACCAAAAGAACCATCCCGGAAAATCCGTCAAAGCCTCTATCATGGATACCATTTACAAGCCCCTTCTCATACCGGAAACGCTGATTCTGACCAGAGTACTGAGCTTTTTCAAAACCAAAGGGGTCCACGAAGCCGTGGTCATTGACGAATACGGAACACTGGCAGGACTTGTGACACTTCATGACGTCCTTGAAGAAATCGTGGGCGATATGCCCGGTGATATCGAAGACATCTTAGAAGAACAAAATAAATTCATTCCCCGCACGGATCATTCCTGGCTCGTGGAAGGGCTATGCACTATTGATGAATTTCGCGCGTATTTCCATATAGAAGAAGAACTGCCCGGCGAAGCGGAAGATCGCTACAAAACACTGGCAGGCTTCATCACCTACCTTTTGGGATACATTCCCAAAGAAACGGAAAAAGTCGGATTCGGAAGATTTACCTTTGAAATTATTGACTGCGACAACCGCAGAATAGATAAAGTATTGGTGACGGAAGGGAAGACTTCCGGGAAGGAGTAACTTATGGAAAAGAAATTGGATGCGGACATATCGGTGAAAGAAGCGCTGGAAGCGATCAGAAAAGGACTGGAAGAAGACAAAGCATTTCTTGAACTCTCACTGCTGGACCCTGACCCCGATGCACGACCGGCGGAAGAAGCAAGAATCCAAAATGTCCTTGTCCTTGCCGGTGTGATGGAAGAAATACTTGAGCATATGGCTCCGGACAAAGAAGAAAATGTGATAGAACATGGGGAAGAAGAAAACCGCCGGTTCGATGAAAATTTGGAAAAACGGCAGACGGAAATCAAAGACGCCTGCGAAGAAGCGGAAAATGCCTACAGAGAAGACTATCATGAAGCGGACGATGAAGACGATTCCGATCTTTCCCTCCGCTACGAAACACATACGCTCGGCCGTCATAACAGCGGCGACAATATCGAATACGATTGGACCGTGGACAAGGAAAGCGAATGTTTTATAGAAGGCAAAGGAAAAACCGGAAAGAAAAACAAAAAGAAGAAAAAAGAGAAAAAGAATAAAAAAGAAAAAAGTAAAAAGAAAAATAAAAAATAAAAAAACCTCCCCTGCCTGCAGGCGGGGATTTTTCTTTGTCAAATTTTTCAATTAAAAAAATTTTGACACGGCGGATGAAATATTTCTACGGTTTTTACAGAACGGGGCATATATTTTTTAAAATAGGATATAATTACGAGAATTTTGTATGCGGAAAAATTTCCGTCTATGCTATAATTAAATGTAAATGTATCGGGGCAGGGGCTGTTTCAAATAGAACCCCCGTTTTACCCTGTTTTTTGGAAAGCGGGATTTTTTTGGAAAAGAAAGTTGTGATTCGCTGTACGTCGTCACAGAGAGATGAAACGGGGCGGGCTGAAACGATCACTTTGGATACGCCGGGTGTTTATGGAGAAGCGGATGAGTATCGCTATATTTCTTATGAAGAAACTTCTTTATCCGGTTTGGAGGGGACGAAGACGACCATTCGTCTGTTCGGTGACAGGGTGACACTTTCCCGGCGGGGAAGTTTTGTACAGGAAACGGAGTATATCCCCGGAGAGGAATTGGAGTCGGAGTACATGACGCCGGCAGGACCGATGCGGATTCTGACGACAGCAAGGGAAGTTGTGGATACGGTGAAAAACGGCACGGGAGAAATCCGGCTGGTGTATGATATTGAAATGGAAGGGCTTTTTAAGCACTTGAATGAAATTGTTATCGAAGTGAGGGAGGAACAGGACGCTTCATGGAAGTCAGAGAAGAACTGAAAGAACGTATTGAAAAGGCCCGGGCAAGGGCGGTAGAAGCGGGAGAGCTTCCCGAAGGAGAGTATGCGCCTGTCCAGACACTGGAAATTCCGAAATCAAAGGAATTTGGCGATTATTCCACAAATGCGGCGATGCAGTGGGCAAGGACAGCCCGGAAAGCACCGCGCATGATTGCGGAAGCGATTGTGAAATATATGGATTCGCCGCTGGTATCTCATATGGATATCGCGGGAGCGGGATTTATCAACTTCTTCCTTGCCAAAGGAACGGTGTACCGCGAACTGGAGGAAATCCTTGCCAAAGGGGCATCTTATGGAAATTTGCCGGAGAAAAAGGAAGATAAAATTCTTGTCGAGTATGTATCGGCCAATCCGACAGGACCGCTCCATATCGGTCATGCCAGAGGAGCGGCTTACGGTTCCGCGCTGGTGAATCTTCTCCGTGCGGCAGGCTATGAAGTTTGCGCTGAATACTATGTGAATGATGCGGGCAACCAGATCGAGCATCTGGCCGAATCGGTAGATGCCCGGTATCTCCAGCTTCTCGGAAAAGAAGCGGAAGTGCCTGAAGACGGATACCACGGTTACGATATCGTGGAAACCGCTAAGTCCATCATTGACAGGGAAGGTGACAAATACCTCCTTCTTCCCGAAGAAGAAAGAAGGCATATTTTCAAAACCGTGGCGCTGGAAGAAAAATTGGCGATTCTCAAAAAAGACCTGGCTGATTTCCGTGTCACCTTTGACAATTGGTTTTCCGAAAAATCTCTTTATCCCGGTGAAGTGGATAAAGCACTGGCAAAACTGAAAGAAAGCGGTTATCTCTATGAAAAAGACGGCGCACTGTGGCTGAAAACGACGGACAACGGTGATGATAAAGACCGTGTCGTCATCCGCACCAACGGCGTTCCCACCTATTTCTGTTCCGATATCGCCTACATTCCCGATAAAATAGGAAGAGGATACAATAAGCTGATTGATATCTGGGGCGCCGATCATCACGGCTACATTATCCGTATCCATTCGGCGATGAAATTCCTCGGATATGACCCTGACGATTTTGAAATCATGCTTCTCCAGATGGTTACGCTCCTCCGTGACGGACAGCCCGTCAAAATGTCGAAACGGACAGGACAGGCGGTTACCTTGAGAGAACTCATGGACGAAGTCGGAAGTGATGCGGCCCGTTATTTCTTCTGCAGCCGCACTTTGGACAGCCAGATGGACTTTGACATTGATCTTGCGAAAAAACAATCCAGTGACAATCCCGTCTACTATATCCAGTATGCCAATGCAAGAATCCACAGCCTCTATAAACAGGCAAAAGAAGCGGGCATCACATGGGGGGATTGGGAACATACCGATTTCACCTGCCTCACGGAAGAATGTGAGCTTGATTTGGTCAAAAAAATGGAAAACTACCGCATGCTCATTGCAGGAGCGGCAGCCGAAAGAGCACCCCAGCGCATCGCCAAATACGCTTATGAGCTGGCAGGGCTTTTCCACCATTTCTATAGAGAATGCAGAATACTCGGCGTAGAAAAAGAAGTGACGGAGGCAAGACTGGGACTCATCACCGCCGTGAAATATGTACTCACCCACGCACTCGCCATTCTTGGTGTTTCCGCTCCGGAACACATGTAAAAGGAGGACACATGACAAAGTATATTTTCGTAACCGGCGGCGTTGTATCATCTTTGGGAAAAGGCA
>QWCK01002321.1_pt1 | contig 24365 bp, 22 predicted proteins | sample 1972571 | NCBI WGS metagenome assembly QWCK01 (sample SAMN09866710, study PRJNA288562) | Human gut metagenome isolate term2_stool, whole genome shotgun sequencing... | isolation source: gut | host: Homo sapiens | place: USA: California | reverse complement strand
GAACCCTTGACTATTTAGGAATATATTTTAGAATGTTTTGAAATCAGTCTAATGATTTATTCGATTTTGAATTGTCCTAAAAAGTGTTGACATACCACTCTTCAGAGGTTAGACCCGTTCGAAGCCCTAGCCGAAATCTCCCGTTTCGTTGCAGGTCTTGTGCAAAGAGTTCCAAAGAAGCCGAACATTGCGAAGGCTGATTTGTTGAACTCGACTGCCTCTCAGGGTGACTGCCGTTGGGAGGACTTTGTGTAGAACACCATTGTCTCTTAGGGTGATTGTAGTTGGGAGAAATTTGTATCGGAAGCATTTTGCTTCCACAGCCGAAAGCTCTGCGTGGAATGTTTTTAATGATAAGAACAAGTTATGTGGAGTCTATTCTTCTATACGGTCATCCTGAGCGAACGTAGTGAGTCGAAGGATCTCTACACAAAATTACTTAAGGAAGATAGTCACCCTGAGCGAACGTAGTGAGTCGAATGGGTATAACACTGGTGGGGTCAGATACAGATAATTTCATTTGCCAATATTGCTCTTCAGAGGTTAGACCCGTTCGACTTCAGAGCCTTCGGCTCTTCCGCTCAGGGTGACTGCAGTTGGGAGGGCTCTCTCTGTAAATTTTAAAAAAGTATACGACTTCTTACTTGCTTTGTTTCAAAATAAAACTCAAGGAAGATAGTCACCCTGAGCGAACGTAGTGAGTCGAATGGCTATAACACTGGTGGGGTCAGATACAGATAATTTCATTTGCCAATATTGCTCTTCAGAGGTTATACCCGTTCGACTCCAGAGCCTTTGGCTCTTCCGCTCAGGGTGACTGCAGTTGGGGGCAAGTTGGGGGCATTGTAACCTCGAAGCCCTAGCCGAAATCTCCCGTTTCGTTGCAGGTCTCGTGCAAAGAGTTCCAAAGAAGCCGAGCATTGCGAAGGCTGATTTGTTGAACTCGACTGCCTCTCAGGGTGACGACCACCTAACAAACAAAAAACTCCTAGTTTCCTAGGAGCAAATTTTTTACTATTTTACATATTTCTTGTTATTTTATATCCATGGTTCATCGGGCCTCTTCCCTTGCCAAGATCTAGCATGTCTGATAGCGCTTCTGACAAGTAATCCTTTGCAAGTTCTATGGATTTTTCCAAGCAATTCCCTTGGGACAAATACGTTGCTATTGCTGATGATAGGGTGCATCCTGTGCCGTGGGTGTTGTCGTTATCTATTCTCTTGCCTTTAAACCATGTTACTTTTTCCTTCGTTACTAACACGTCGTTGGCGTCATTTACTGAGTGCCCGCCTTTTACTAGGGCTGATACTCCATACATTTCTACCAATTTCTTGCCTGCTTTTTCCATGTCTTCTTCATTATTTATCTTTACTCCACAGAGTTCTTCTGCTTCCAATATGTTTGGCGTGATCACTGTGGCTAGTGGTAGTAGCTCTTTTTTTACTGTTTCAATTGCGTCGTCTGAAAGAAGTTTTGATCCTGATGTGGCTATCATCACTGGGTCTATTACGATGTTTTTGGCGTCATATTTTTTAAGTGTCTTCACAATTTCTTTTACGATTTCTTTTGAGAACACCATTCCTATCTTTATTGCATCTGGATATATGTCTTCGAACACTGCTTCTAGTTGTTTTTCTAAGAATTCTATCGGTGGTTCGTCTATTGCAACAACTCCCATGGTGTTTTGCGCTGTAAGTGCTGTGATGACTGACATTCCATATGATCCATTCATTATTATTGCTTTTAAATCTGCTTGTATTCCTGCTCCGCCACTACAGTCTGAGCCTGCTATGGTCAAGACTGTTGGCAATGTTTTTTTAATTTTATTTTCCATTTTTCTCCTTTTTTCTGGGACAAAAAAAGCTCTTCTTAGAAGAGCATCCCAACGTAGGCATTATCCTAATCTGGTTTAGGGTCTAAGTCGAACTTACTCTCAGCTATTGCTCCCCTTATTTTTATTATAAAGCTTTATTATTTTTTTGCAAATTACTCTCTCTATTTATCTTCACAATTTCGTAGATAAATATTATGACTACCATTAGTATTATGATTATATCTAGCCATGTAGCTTTTAGTGGCATGTTCCACATAAAATGGTTTACACTGACGATTATCATAAGTGCCAACCCTTTTAATTTTTCGCCCTTTGAATAATAGTAGAGTCCCATCATAAATACTGCTGAATAGATCATATGTGATCCTATTGCTCCTTTTAATCTGTCTATGGAATTTGCCATAATCATGGAGACTTCGTCATAGGTGGAGTCGTATGGAATTATATATCCTATGTCTTCCATTATTTGAAATCCCAGACCTACTCCAAATCCTGAAATTAAAAAGTCCACTTTTTTTCGCGCGTTTAACATCATCATGCATAGAAACGCTGTCGCCATCTTTAATATTTCTTCTGTGTAGGGGCTTGATAGTGCATCCTGCCAATTATAGAATGTATCTTCCTTCATTAAATATCTAAATCCATTTTCGATTGCTTCGTTAAAATAGATGGATATGGATAGGGTTATGAATGCTCCTGTAAATATTGATAGGAAAAGTAATTTTCTGCTTCCTCCATATCTTTTGCTCAGGATGGATCCAAATATTATCGCTGGTACTATGTATATTAATAGTAATGTCGCTTTCTTTAGTATCTCTAAATAAATTTCTCCGTTTAATTCTTCTACGTAGTAAGCTTTATAAAGTGCGTATATTCCTATGATTAAAAGGATTATATATGTATTTATGAGTTTTTTATTTTTCATTCAATCACCAATGAAATTATAGCATAAAAAAGGCACAGTCTCCTGTGCCTAAATTTTATTATTTTATTCTTCTTTTTTAGCTTTTGCTTCTGCTATTACTTTTTCAGACATGGCTTGTGGTACTTCTTCGTATCTTACAAATTCCATGGTGAATGTTCCTCTTCCTTGTGTCATTGCTCTTAGGTCTATTGAGTATTCAAACATTTCTGATTGTGGTGCTTCTGCTATTAGAAGTTGAGTTCCGTCTGCTTGTTGGTCCATTCCTAGGATTCTTCCACGTCTCTTGTTCATATCTCCCATTACATCTCCAAGATATGCGTCTGGGATTGATACTTCTACAGACATGATTGGTTCTAGTAGGACTGGTCCTGCTTCTTCCATTCCTTTTTTGAATGCAAGGTTAGCCGCGAGTTTGAAGCTCATTTCGTTTGAGTCTACGTCGTGGTAAGATCCATCGTATAGAACTGCTTTGAAGTTTGTAACAGGATATCCTGCTAGTACTCCATGTTCTTTTGATTCGATAAGTCCCTTTTCAACTGCTGGGAAGTAGTTCTTAGGTACTGCTCCTCCGAATACTTCTTCGTCGAATACGAAGTCTTCTTCGCAAGGTTCAAATCTAATCCAAACGTCTCCGTATTGTCCAGCTCCACCTGATTGTTTCTTATGTTTTCCTTGTACAGATGCAACTTTTCTGATGGTTTCTCTATATGGAATTATAAATGGAACCTTAACTACTTCTACGCCAAACATATTCTTAAGTTTTTCAAGGATTACATCTAATTGTACTTGTCCTTGTCCACCTATGGTTAGCTGTTTAGTTTCTGGGTTTCTATCGATTGTAAATGAAGGATCTTCTTCTCTTAATCTTCTAAGTGATTGAGATAGCTTTTCTTCATCGCCCTTTGTCTTAGGTTCTATTGCATAGAATAAAACTGGTTTAGGGTATTTTAGACTTTTGTATTTTACGATATGGTTCTTGTCGCATAGACAGTCACCAGTTTCTGTGAATTGAAGTTTGGTTGTTGCTCCAATGTCTCCAGCGTTTAGTTCTGATACTTCTAGTTGAGTCTTACCTCTTATTACAAAGATACCGCCAAGTTTTTCCATTTCTTCTTTGTTTGCGTTATAGATTTGGGTATCTTTTGTCATCTTACCTGATGTAACTTTGAAGATAGAGATTTTACCAACGAATGGGTCAGTTATAGTTTTAAATACTACTGCTGAGAATGGTTCGTTTGCATCTACTTTTCTTTCTTCGCCTGATTCATATCTAAATCCTGAGTGAGCTCTTTCGTCGTTTGGTGCTGGCATGTAGTTAACGATGGTGTTAAGTAGGATGTCTATTCCTATTCCCTTTTCTGCAGATCCTACAAGTAGTGGAACTGCTCTACCTTCTAGTAGTGCTGTAGTCACACCGCGAAGAACTTCTTCTCTTGTAAATTTTTCACCGTTGAAGTATTTTTCCATTAGAACTTCGTCTGCTTCTGCTACAACTTCTACAATTTCTTCATACATTCTTTCAGTTGCTTTTATTTGGTCGTGGTTTAGTTCTGTTTCTGCAGGTTGTGCATTTGCATATTTAAAACCTTTTTGGTAGATAACGTCTGTTACGCCTATGAAATCATCTCCAGCTCCTATTGGAACTGAAAATGGAATTACTTTTTTACCGAATTTTTCTTCAAGTTCTTCCATAAGTTTTCTGAAGTTGACATTTTCTGCGTCGATTTTATTTATGAATATGATTCTAGGTAAACCTATATTTTCAGTGTATTTCCACATTCTTTCTGTGCCTACTTCTATACCAGAGGTAGCATCTATTACCATAAGAACTGCTTCTGATGCACGTAGAGCACCTTGTGCTTCACCTATAAAATCTAAGTACCCAGGAGTGTCTATTATGTTTACCTTGTAATTTCTCCACTCAACCGGTATTACAGATGTACCTATTGAAGAACCTCTTTCCATCTCTTCTTTTGAGAAGTCACTGAGGGTGTTTTTTTCTGATACTAGTCCGATTTTTTTAGTAGCTCCTGTTTGGAATAGCATTGCTTCTGTAAGATTTGTCTTACCAGATCCACTATGTCCTACAAGCGCTAAGTTCCTAACCTTGTCAGTGCTATATACTTTCATTCATTTTCCTCCTGTTGAAATCGTTTCTACAAATATTATAACATTGAGTTTGACAATTTTCTAGTATAAATCTGTTTTTATAATAATCTGCTAAATTTGTAAAATTTTAAATTTTAAAAATTTTATACAGGTTTATGAAAACGAAATTTTGAAGTTAAAAAAACTCTCAGCAAATCTAAGAGTTTTTAATTTAATATTATTAAATTTTTATTTATGGTAACTCTATTCAGGAGCATTTAGTTTTATATTTTCTTCAAATCCTGTTGGATCTCCGCTTTTAGCTTGTTCTAAGGATTTATTAAACGCTTCTCTTGTGGCATCATCGCATTTTGATTCGGACATATAAAGCATGGTCTTTGCTTTTTCTAATTCTTCTAGGGCAAGCTCTGCTCTTTGTGGATCTGTTTTATAGGTATTTAACCATTCCTTTTCCCAAGCAGCTTCCCAATATTGGCTCGCTCTTGTGTTTCCAAATCCCTTTTGGTACTGTGTATTTTCTTTTTCAGAGTCGATTTCGTCGATTTCTTTTGGAATTTCATATCCATCTGGCCAATTTAGACTTTCACAAGTCTTTACAAATTCATCTTGCACCTCTTCATATGATACAAACTCTGTTGAATAATCACTTGCATTAGATTTTTCGCAAGCCGCTAGTCCTAGTGCTAGACATCCTATTAAAATAATTGAACCTATCTTTCTTATAAAATTTTCTTTCATTTTTTCCTCCTTAAGTTTTTCTTATGTCAGATATTATAGTAAATAAAATTTACAAAACTTCTTACTATTTCTTACAAAACATTTAAGGAGTGTAATCGATTTTGTAATATTTATAAATATAAGTATTTATTATAAAAAAAAGACTCGCATAAGCAAGTCTTAAATAGCTTTATCAATCGCTCTTTCTTTTTCTTTTCTTCTGATGAAGAAACTTTTTATCTTAGATGTATCTACTTGAGCCAGTACCGTAGCCAAGAATACAATTGCACAGCCAAATGTTTCCCTTGGTGTCAAGAATTGGTGTAGCACTGCTGCTCCAGCTATGGCTGCAACTATACTCTCTAATGAAAGGATGAGTGATCCTATAGTTGCATCGAAATCTTTTAAAGCTACGATTGAAATTGTATATCCTACCGCACTTGAGAGAACTCCTGTGTATAGTAGAGAGATTCTAGCGTCCCAGATTCCTGAAAGTGTCACGTCTTCTGTAAATAGTGCAATGATTAAAGATATGATTGAATATACGAAAAATTGTATACAGGATAGCATGACATTATCTGTCTTCGGTGAATAATGTGCGATCACCATAAGATGTACTGCGTATCCTATTGCACCGAGGATTAAAAGAATGTCACCTTTTTCTATAACGAATCCTTCTTTTATAGATATAAAGTAGAGCCCTACTGCAGCGAGTAGTACGCAAATGAATACTTTTCTATCTGGTTTTTTACCGAAGAATAAATATAGTATTGGAATAAATACTATGTAAAGGGTGGTTAAAAATCCTGCCTTGCCTACATCAGTGTAAACTATTCCAAGTTGTTGTAAATTTTGTCCAACTGCCAAGCATAGCCCTATTACTATTCCGCCTTTTATGGTTAGCTTCTTATCTACCTCATGGTCTTCCTTCATTGACTTAGGTCTTACTAGTATTAATATGAGTAGGGAGATTCCCGCTAAAAGTCCCCTGCCAAAATTATAGGTATATGGCCCTACATGGTCCATGCCAGTAGATTGGAATACAAATGCCAATCCCCAAATAATCGAAGTAAGGCCCAAAAAAAATACTGATCTAAATTTCTTGTCCATTGATATCCTCCATACTGTTTTTATATTATCATAATTTGCATTTTATGAGAAGATACCCTGGTTATCGTTCTAACATAGTAAAATGCTTGTATTTAAAAGTTATTAATCAGAAGTTCTACAAGGATTTTATTAAAAATTTACATAAAAAAAGAGCCGCATAATGGGCTCTTATTTCTGTTTTATTTATATTATTCTCTTGATCCTAGTTCGTGATCTAGAATATATAGACCTGACCAGTTTTCATGAACTCTTTCGAATTTTTCAATTAATGCTCTGAAAGTGTCTTCTTCTTCAACTTGTTCATTTACGAACCATCCAAGGAATTCAACTGCTCTGTAATCTCCTTCTTCAGTTGCTCTCTTGTAAAGTGCGTTGATTCTTGAAGTTACTTCTTTTTCATGTTCTAGAGCTTCTTTGAAAATTTCTGTGAAGTTTTTGAATTCTACATTTGGTTTTTCAATTGCTAGATATTCAACTTTTTCATCAACTTCGAATAAGAAATGATAAAATCTCATTGCGTGTTCATATTCTTCATGAGCTTGTTTCATCATGAAATGTGCAAATCCGTCCATTCCTTGTTCTTTTAATTTAGCTGCCATATCTAAGTAGATGTAACCAGATTGTAGTTCAAAGTTAAATTGTTCATTCATTTGTTCAAATAGTGTCATTTATATTCCTCCTAAAATTTTTATACAGTCATTTGGGTTTAATTAGGTTTAAACACTTCAAAAACACTGTAGACATCAATACCTTTTTGAGATATAAATTTAATAACTCGTGGTATTTCTGAAGTCTTAAGAAGCACTGTAAATCCACTATACCCAAAAGTAACTTTGCCATAATATTTTGAATTTATATTGTTGAATGAATCCATTAGTTCTTCCCTATGACTCATCATATCACCTATTAGAAAAAATATATTTCTAACGGTGTCTTTGTCATCTGTATTAAATACATTTACAAGTTGTGTCTTTGTCATGATAATCCTTCTCCCTAATAAGGATTATACCCAATAATATATTAGTCAATCAGAAAATAAAATATTGTCTAGCACTAAATCACAGCTTCCTTTTGTATTGAAATCAATATATCTAATCCTTGAAATATCAACTCCATTTGCCTTAGCTTCCAAAAGATTTAAGCTTACCGTCGTGTATCCCAAATATTCATTTCCATCTCCTTTTATATGCTCTATCTTAGATCTTTCCACCCAAGTTTCACTTGGCAACTCTTTGATTTTAGAAATATCGTAGGTGTACTTCCTTCCGTAATAATCCGTAACAGATACCTCTATCTTTCCATCTCCACTATTCTTAATTATGTCGAAGGAGAGTTTTTTAAGTCCTTTCACGTCTTCTCTTGCAAAGAAACTTAAATTTGCACTGGAACGAGACTTTAAGTAAAGTCCACCGCTGTAATCTGCATCGCCTATCTTAACGGTATCTTCATATACGCTATAGAATCCTTGGTAGGTGATGTCGAAATTACCATTGGTTGAAGTATTTATCTTGTAATCTTCATCGAAGTTTGCAATCTTAGATCCTCCACCTTCTTCAAACATTTGATAGTAGTCAAGGTTTGGAATATTTAAAGATTCTTTCTTTAGGTCATAGAGAATATTTCTATCTTCAGTGCCATTTACTGCTCCGATAAATTTCTCTATAAGTACTTCCAATATCTTTCTCTGATCATCTCCTGGTAGTAGAGCTTTTCTATTTAAAAAATATGCATCAGGAGGATCTAGGTCATAATCGCCCCAAAGAGTATTGAAATTTCCGTGATTTGCATATGGAATATAGATTGCAGATTTAAAATATCCTTCTCTATTTTCTATATTTTCATATTGGTTTAATTGTTCAAATCCTTCCACATCACTGTCGTGTGTGCCGTGAATACATAGGAAATTAACATCTTTAAGTTTTAGATCTTTGCTAGAAGGACTGTACTGTCCATAGGTTCCCGAGATGGCAATGATGCCTTTTATCTTTACATCAAGCGCCAAGTTTTTATTTCCATCTTCAGGTAGTTTTTCAAGCTCTGTAAAAGATTTCAAAATTGTAGCAGCTTCTGCTCCCCTGGAGTGACCTGCTAAAAAGACCTCTCTATTTAAATCTCTATTTTCTTCCAGGTTCAAAATGTAATCTATATTTCTATATAGAGCCATAGCCCTTGCATCATTTTCACCACTTAAGCCATATTTTAAAAATCCATTTAGATAGTTCATATCCACAGAGACGACTGCGATTCCTCTTTCAGCCAAGTACCTTCCTAGATATTCATATCCAAGGTGAGATTTTGTAGTTGCCCTGTGATTTCCGTGGACTATAAATAGCACGTCTTTTTTCTCATCGTTTACAGGTTTGTACATGACTCCAGCTATAGGAGCCTTGGTTAGACTGTGAGAGAAAAGAAGATCTCTTCTCTTTTTCTTTTTGCCACTGTAGTTTACATAGCTTGTAAGATCCATCGTCTCATCGCCATAGTAAATGGTTTCAACTTCATATTTCTTTCCCGATTTTTCTAAATCAACGGATTTGTTTTCATATGTATAATCTTCTTTTGTATCGTATCCTGGAAAACTTATAAAATAAAAGATTCCTGCTATTGGAATTAACGTTATGATTAAAAATATAATGCTTGTTATGGATTTTTTCTTTATAAATACTGCAATTGATTTTGAAAATAAAAATATTATGATGGTTGAAAGAATTATTATTCCTTGGTATTCACCATTGGATAGAGGATAAGTGTATGAGATTTCTCCAAGAAAATAATATATAAATATGTAGAGAATCGAAAGCGAAATGATATTGTATGATTTAAAACTCTTAATCCATAACACCATTCTTTTTATAGGTTTATATAAAATTGAAAGTCCTATAAATAGTATTATGGTAAGTGTGAACAAAATAGACATATAGCTTCCGATGTAGTCTGATATGTAGTAGCTATACATGCTAGAGATTATAAGAGCTACAAAAAATATAGAAGCATAGACTGAATTTTCCGTCTGTTTTAGGCTTTTATCTATTAAATTTTTTATTTTTCTATGTATTTTTAAAAATAAATTTTTAATCATGATATTTTAATTTTAAAAGAAGACCTGAGGTAAATCCCAGGTCTTATAATAGATTTCCTATTAATTTTTATTCCTTTTCTAAATTTTTAAGTTCGTCTTCGCTTGATTCTTCTTCTTTTAAAGTAGATTTAGCTGGCAAGAATTCCTTGTCCATCTTGTGAGTTCTCTTTACGTCTGAAATTTCAAATAATTCTATCTCTGTATCGTCATCAGTTCTAAATTGAACCTTTAGAAGTTCTTGGATGGTGTAGGTGTCTATTACTGTTCCCACTCCTTTTTCTGTCTCTACAATTTCACCAACTCTTGGCATTCTTCTCTTGATACATTCGTAGCCGTCTTGTTCATACTTTAAACAGCACATGAGCCTTCCACAAACCCCAGATATTTTAACTGGATTTAGTGAAAGTTCTTGGTCCTTTGCCATCTTTATAGAAACTGGTGAAAACTCAGAAAGAAATGTACTACAACAACAAGGTCTTCCACAACATCCCAAGGCACCCACCATCTTGGCTTCGTCCCTTACTCCTATTTGTCTAAGTTCGATTCTAGTTCTAAAGATAGATGCCAGTTCTCTAACCAATTCTCTAAAGTCGACTCTTCCTTCTGCAGTAAAATAAAACAGAAGCTTGCCTCTGTCAAAAGTATATTCGCATCCCAATACATTCATGTCTAGGCCGTGCTCAATGCTTTTGTCTTGACAGACTAAAAGAGCTTCTCTTGCACTATTTCTATTTTCACGTTGGATATTTTCATCTTCCTTCGTCGCCACTCTAAAGATAGGCTTAAGTTCAGATACCAACTCACTTTCTTCTACTTCTTTATTTATGACTACCGTTCCGAATTCAACTCCTCTGGCAGTCTCCACAATTACATTTTGATTGACCTTAGGATCTACATCCCTTGGGTCAAAATAATATATCTTACCGTTTTTCTTAAAACGAACTCCTGATACCTTTATCATTAAGTTCCCCCAACTTTATAAGCATGGACTCTATAGCAATTCTAAAATTCACATTTTGCTCTAGACTTTCTCTTGCGTCTAACACCGTGTATAGTGCCTTTAAAGCAGCTTTTGAATCCATGTTTAAACTTACAATTTCGTATTTATAATCAATATTTAAAATAAATTTTTCTTCATTCGTCCTTGAATATATGAGTATGTCCCGCATTAAAAGTTCCAAGACTTGAAGCACAAATGAAATCTCTTCTCTTTCTTCTTCGAAGAATGGATAAGCCTTCATCCCTTGGCTAACTCCGCCTCTTAGAACATTAATTGTACTATTTATAATGTCTCTTCTCTTATTTAGAAGTTCTGGATTTTCTAAATAGTTTGTGACTTCTTTAATGGATCCGTTGGAAATATTTGAAATTAGCTCCGCTTGTGATTTAAATCCCTTTGATTCAACGAAGCTTCTAAGATCAGATGCTCTAACGGAATTTATAGAAAGAACCCTAGATCTTGAAATGATGGTTGGAAGCAGCTTTGAAATATTGCTCGTAACAAGTATTATTATTAGATGCTCCGGTGGCTCTTCCAATGTCTTTAGGATTGCATTTTGCCCTTCAATAGACATATTTTCAAAATGGTTTATGATATAGATTTTATTCTTCGCTTCAAATGGAAGGCTCAGTGATTCTAAAATCATATCGTCAATTTGTGATTTTGAAAGCTTGCCATCTAGGATAATTAGATCCGGGTTTTCATATTCATCTATGGCTTCTATGCGCATAGTCTTCTCTTCATTTAAAATCATTCTTGCGAAACTCTTAGCCAATGTGAACTTTCCGACGCCGCTTTCTCCAGAGAAGATATAGGCGTGGGATACTTTTTCACTAGAGAGTTCATCGCATAATTTTAGATGTGATTTAAACATTAAATTCTTAGAGATTTTTCTACATCAAGTACAAATAGTGTAGCTCCTGATATTTCAAAATGTCCTCTCTCGTCTTTTATTTCTTCTGTTTGAGTAACTTCTTTGAAAATACCATAGACATGATCTAACTCTTCTTCTTTGGAACCGATAAGAAGTGTTGTGTTTCCAGCTTTGAAGAATCCTCCACTGGAGCTTACCTTTGTCACTGATATGTTTTCTTCGTAAAATTTATCTATTAGTTCATCTACGAACTTATTTTGCACAATCGCAATTATCATCTTCATACTATCACCTAAAACCTTTTAAAATCTACAACATCTAGCACAAATATAGTTGCTCCGCCGACCTTTACCTTAATTGGTAGGGTGGCAATGCTTGTGCCTGGCATATTCATAGGTTGGATGGACTTTATAATCTCTCTAACCTTACAGTTTTGAGAAATGAGTTCTATAAGTCTATCCACTTTTTCGTCGTCAGTTCCAATCATAATGGTAGAGTTACCAGATTTTAAAAAACCTCCAGTTGAAATAACTTTTGTAACTCTGTAACCTTCCTTGGTTATCTCATCTATAAGATCGTCACTGTCCGCATCCTGTACAATTGCTAGAACAAGTTTCATTCAATCATCTCCAATATCTTCTCTAATGTATTATTGAATACAGTTTCTAATTCTGAGTTTGCATCGATGACTGTTACGTCTTCATATTTCGCAATCTCTTCATAGCCCTTGTAGACTTTTTTGTGAAAATCTGTTGACTCAAGCTCAAGTCTATCGGCGCCCATTTCATTCTTTCTTTCGAGTCCGACTCTGTAATCTCCCATCAAAAGTATAGTAAGATCAGGTCTTAAACCAGAAGTCGCAAAATCATTTATTGCCACAACTCCTTCTAAGAGTCCTCTACCATAACCTTGGTAGGCGTAAGAAGACAAAATATATCTTTCGCAAAGTACTATATATCCTTTATTCAAGTACGGAATTATCTTCTCTTCTGTATGTTGGGCACGTGATGCAGCGTAAAGAAGTGCTTCACACCTTGGGCTCATCTCGTCGTTATTCACATCCAAGATTACATCTCTAATCTTTTCGGAGATATCTGTGCCTCCAGGTTCCCTGGTCTTAATGACTTTGTAGCCAAGATCTTCTAATTTTTTATAAATCATTTCCACGATGGTGGTCTTGCCACAACCATCTGGACCTTCAAATGTAATAAATTTTCCTTTCATAAAATCATTATATCATCTATAAATTTCAATTTCTACAAATAATAACAATCGCTACCGTTTTGCAAGGTTTTCAAATAAAATCAAGTTAAGTATTAAATTTTAAATTTATTCCTAGAAGTTAATAAAAAAAGAATGTTTTAGCAATATCCTTATTTTTAATCATAATGCTTAGCGCATGAAATGATTATTAAATTTTCGTTCTCCACCTTGTAAATCAATCTATCTTCAAGATTTATTCTCCTGGACCAATAACCTTGTAGTTCATATTTAAGTGGCTCTGGTTTTCCTAACCCTTCATAGGGATTTCTCATAATATCTTTTATAATGCTGTTAAGTCTCTTCAAAGTCTTTTTATCGTTCTTTTGCCAATAGAGATATTCTTCAAATGCTTTTTCGTGAAATAGAATTTTCATTCTTCAATAATATCCCTTTCGACTAAAATATTATTTTCGACATCGTTTGCTCTCTTCGTAAGTTCTTTATAGTAATCTGAATCGCTCATTATATATGCATTTTCAACCAAGTTGTTGTATTCTTCAAGACTTATCATTACAACATTTCTTTCATCTTTTCTGGTTACAAGTATAGTTTCAAGATTGTCTATTGCCTTGTCACAATAATGTTTTAAATTATTTCTAAGTTCACTATAATTTACAGCTAACATAACCCATCTCCTTTTTCTTTATTGTACAATATTTTGTACTTTAATTCAATATAAACAATAAAAACACTTTTTGTTGAAGAATCATTACCTCCATAAAAATTTTTCAAACAAAAAGTGATTAAAAAATGAAAATTTTTCACTAGATAAATTTTTTGTTTCTATTTTCTTTATCTTTTGATGATTATATGCAATAATAAATAGTAAAGGATTTTCCCTTACACAGTTATAATATTTAGGAGGAAAATATGAAAAGATACTTTGGTACTGTTGTTAGAGGTGTTAGAACACCTATAGTCAAAAGTGGAGATGATGTGGCTAAGATAGTTACAGATTCTGTTATCGAAGCAGTTAAAGCTGAAAATATAAAATTAAGAGACAAAGATGTAGTTGCCGTTACTGAATCATTAGTGGCAAGAGCACAAAACAACTATGCTTCTACCCATGATATTGCAAATGATGTTAATTCTAAATTTTCAAAAGAATTTGGTGTTGTTTTCCCTATTCTTTCAAGAAATAGATTTTCTATCATTCTTAAGGGACTTGCAGAATCAGGACTTAAATTACACATACTGCTTTCATATCCTTCCGATGAAGTTGGAAACCATCTAATTGACGAGAGGGAAATTTTCAACAAGAAGATCAACCCATATACAGACGTGCTTGAAGAAGATGAGTACGAAAAATTATTTGGAAAATCCGTTCACCCATTTACAGGAATCAACTATGTGGACTTATACAAGAGTCTTGCACCTAATTCAGAAATCCATTTTTCAAACGACCCTAGAACTATTTTAAAATATACCGACGAAGTTCTCGTGGCTTCTATCCACACTAGACATTTAATAAAGGATGAACTTAAAGAAGCTGGAGCAAAAGTTGTCTATGGTCTTGATGACCTTCTTTCTGAAAAGACTGACAAACACGGTTACAACGAAGATTACGGTGTGCTTGGTTCAAACCTTGCTGGTGATCAAACTGTCAAACTATTCCCTAGGGATGGTAAAGCAGTTGTAGATAGAATCAAAGAACTACTCGACAAAGAGTTCGGTATAAGTACAGAAGTCATGATCTATGGTGATGGAGCTTTTAAAGATCCTGTTGGACAGATTTGGGAACTTGCAGACCCAGTTGTAAGCCCTGCTCACACTGCTGGACTAGCTGGTACTCCAAACGAAATCAAGATTAAATACATTGCAGACAACGACTTCAAAGATTTATCTGGTGAAGAACTAAGAGAAGCAATGGTTGAAAAAATTGAACATAAGAATAAAAACCTTGTTGGTTCAAATGAAACTCTAGGCACAACTCCTAGAAGAATTACCGACTTAATTGGATCTCTTTCAGATCTTACTTCTGGATCTGGAGATAAGGGAACTCCTGTGGTACTAATCCAAGGTTACTTCGACAATTATTCTGATAATTAAACATAAAAAATGGAGGAGCTACCAATGCTTCCTCCATTATTTTTTTATATTTTTTTGGATAGTATTTTAAATAGATAGGATTCATAGACCGTGTATGGATCCATTGAAGTGGTCTTTATATTTTTATCTATCTCTTCTAGTTCTTTGAAAAACTCCACTAACTCATCTGGTTTGTAATTAAAAGAGCCAGTCCTTACCTTTTTAAGCTCAAAATTTCCAATTCCAAGCACATTCATTATTTCATAGTCGGGAATGTTTTTCTCGCTTAGTTTTTTATATCCCATAAGAAGTCTTACACTTCTTGCAATAAGTACAAATGTCTTTTGCAGAGGCTCACCTATATCGTAAAGATTTTTAAATTCCGTTATAGCAGTGTCGATATTTCTACTTAAGATTGCATCTGTAAGCTTAAAGATATTGGTGTCGATATTTTCAGTAAGCACGCTGTCGATTATTTTTCTGTCTATCTTTTTATAGGATAGAAATTTAGACAGCTCATTTTTTAAATCCATTAAGGTCGTCTCTAAATTCTTTGAATTGTATGAAGATTTTGAAATCAAGTAGTTTAAATCCGATGGAGATATCTCTATGTTTTCTCTATTAAAGTAGATATTTACAAACCTCGTCACTTCCTGTGGCGACACCTTGTCAAACTCCACAGTTCTCTTCTTTTTTTTGAAGAATTTATAGAACTTCTTCGACTTATTCAGTTTTGAATTCTCATCGATAAATATAACGATAGAATATTCTGGAATGGTCTCGAAATATTTCAAAGTCCTGTCAACATCCAGTAGATTCTTTTCAAACTCTTCTGATTCAGATACTATTATCAGTTTTTTATTTGCCATAACAGGAAGAGTTTCACAAGATTCCACCAGGTTTTCAAAATCAGAGACACTAACCAGGTTAAAGGCTTCGAAGCTCTTGTCTACATATTTATTTTTTAAGTAAGCAACAGCATTTTCTATTAATAGAACTTCTTTTCCATATAGTAGGTATGCGCCGTATAAATCTTCGTTGTAAAGTTCTTTTACATTCATCTTCTCACCGTATATTTTTCTAAATTTTCGTTGTATATAAAGGTAACTTGTCCATGTTTTTTAGTTTCCAAAACTTCTCCATACCTTCGTAACTCTTTAATTATATCAGAAGATGGCATTCCGTAGTAGTTAGGTCCATAGGAGATTACAGAATAATTTGGCTCTATCTCTCTAAATAATTTTTTTGACACAGAGTACTTTGAGCCGTGATGAGGCACTTTCAAAACATCTACTTTCCCAAGGGATATACTATCAAGCGCTTCCTTCGAAAGATCTCCAGTGTAGAAAACTTTTAAATCCTTGTAATTTACAAGAAGCGCTAGAGATCCGTCATTTCCCTCTCCCATTTTGTGAGAAACCTCTCTAATTTTAAGATCCCCTAGATCCATATCTTTAAATCTTCTTAAATTGAAATTATCTCTTATCGTTTCTGCATAGATATTATCTTCTACAAAAGTATTTGCATAGATGGTTTTGACCTTTATTTCTGGCAAAAGTTCAAAGAGCCCTTCACAGTGGTCCGTGTCATAATGGCTTATAAAAAGCCCTTCGATCTTCGTAATATTTTTGGATAAGAGGTACGGCAGAACATAACTTCTCGTTGGATCATAGGCACCGCTTCCACCGGTGTCAACCATGTAGTACTTTCCATCGTGTTTTATAATACTGCAGTCTCCTTGACCAACATACATAAAATCCGCTCGGAAATCTTCCCTTTCATAGACGTCTTGAAAATTTAGGACGAAGAGAGTGATAATGCATAGCCCCATTGCCTTTAGACTTTCTTTTGAAAAATTAAACTCTCTATACTTTAAAGCCAAAAGTACACTGAGGTAGTAGGAAAATATAAAGTACCAGCTCACCTTGCCTGTGATGATGCTCTTGAAGTAGTAGTTCAAAAATCTTCCTATATTTGCTCCAGTTCCAAATAGAAAATCTATTAGAGTCTTCGTCAAAATATTCGGCACCAAAAGATGGGCAAATGAAAATCCAACCCCTAACGAATACATTGGAATCACGACCAAATTTGCAATAATCGTGATTGGGTTAAACATATAGAAAGATCTAAGAATAATCGGAAGAGTCAGTATAAATGCGCCAAGTGAAACTGCAAGGCCTTTTCCAATGAATGTGGTGCCTAGAAATTTAAATCTTCTAGCGAATATTATTATTCCAAGTGTCGCTGCATATGAAAGCCAAAATCCAACAGAATAAATTACATATGGATTGTATGCAAATTGGAAAACCATTGAAACCAAAATAATCTCTATCGATCTATACTTAAATTTTAAAAATCTTGAGAGAACGAGGCACAACACCATTATAAATGCTCTGACAGCAGAGACTGGAAATCCTAAAATATATATGTAGATAAATAAAATTATAAGCGAGATGATATCACCTACATTTTTTCCAAATGGTTTTAAGATTCTCTTTATAAATAGAAATACTAGCCCCACGTGAAGTCCTGAAAATGCAAAGATATGTGAGATTCCTAAGTTTCTATATGCATTGTAGTCGTCGGACATTGAGCCGTTGGAAGAAAGGATGCCTATGTATGTTCCCTTAACCTCTGGTTTTAGAGATTTTGCTGAATATTCGAGCCTTCTTGCAAATTTTGAACCAATTCCCCTTTTCTTAACCCAGATGATCTTGCCATCTAAAACTCCGCCAACTCCTCTGGACTTTAAATACTTCTCTTCAGAAAAACCGTTCTCATTATAAGGTGGATTTCCCCTTCGAAGAACTCCTTTGAAATTTACGACATCGCCAACATAGTATTTTTCATCTGACTTGATGGAAAATTTTGGATTCCTCCTCAAGAAACTATTTCCATAGGAAACCACATACCTATTCCCTTTAGCTTCAACAATCTTCCCAATTCCAGATACGGTTCCAAAATTTGTCCTAGGATTTGAAATCAAAATTCCAAAAAGCAGTATTAAAAAACTTAAAATTTTTTTATTCTTAGGCAGATTTTTATATAAATAATAATTTATTGTAGCCGTTACAAAAATGATAATTGCCATATCTAACTCCAAATTAAACTTTTACCTTTAAATTTAGTATATATGAGCTTTCTTTCCATTACAAGACGAAGAGAAACTTTCCATAAAATAGTTAAAATTTTACCAGAAACGCTGTCAATATGATAAAATAGTATAGGTGGTTAAATGAAGTATATTATAGATCCTTATAATATGGAATATGAATACAATTTCAAAAACTCAACTTTTTTAAATGGTGTCGAAGTTGCAACCATTGAAGATGTCTTCAACGGGACTAAAAATGTTCGTCCAGATTCTTTCACCATAGACGGCAAGATTTTAAAACCTCTATGGTACGATTCAAAGGCTTACTACGAAACCAAGAGCAAGAGCTCTGTTAGAGTTAGTATCGATGCAGATAAGAGGATGGATCTTGCGGAAGAAGTGACAGCAAATGCGATCCTTCGCCTGGTAATTAAAAATACTTTTGCCCTAAACGCAAAGTATCAAATCTTCGATAGAAACATAGTGGTCCTTGATAAAAAAGATATCACCTACCAAGACTTCGATCAAATGGAAATCCTGTGCAACCAAATCGTTCGCTCAAATTTACCTATTGAAGTAGATGGTAATGTCGCAGATATCAAAGGTCTCGGAAGCATAAGTATTGAAGGTCCAATCTTAAAGAGAACCTCAGAGGTTTCTATCATAAAACTTATGATGCCCAAGAAATCAAAATCAGGTATAGAAATAGAAATCTTAGGTGGTAGAAAGGCTTATCTCGACTACAAGAACAAATCCAAACTCATAGAAAATATGATGATGACTTTTAGAGTGGATGAAGAAAATCTATTCGCAAAATTAAAGTCCATCGCCATTGGCAAGGGCTATGATTTTGAAAGTGAGTTAGACGAGAAAGAAATAGAAAAAGCACAAAAGAATAAAGAGGACAGAGATTCTAAAATATCTGAAACTTCTTCGAAAGATGATTCAGACAAAAAACCTAACTTCGATACACAAAACTTCTTAGATTCAGACGACTTCCCTGAGAAGCCTCAAGAAGATTTAAAAGAAGATGCAGAAGATGAAGTAAAGGATACAGCTGAAGATAAGACCCAAAATGCAGTTGAAGATGAAGCCAAAGATGTAATCACAGCTTCAAATTCAAAAACAGAAGACGAAAACCATTTAAAAAACAAAAGCCCTCTCCCAAAGGGGCTAAATGAAGTTTTAAGTTTTGTAAAAGTTGTAGATGACATTAAGTATATCTACAAAATCCAAAACAAGTATTCACAAGATGAATTAAAAGAAATAACTAAGTACTTAACCAATCTACCTAGTTATGTGGTGGTTCTTGGAACATTACAAAGAGATTATTCTGACATATTAGTTTCAAGAAGCAAGAATTTAAACGTTGACCTTAAAGAAATCTTAGATCACATTAACACCCCACTTAAAAGACCAAGTGGAAATATGTTCCAAGTGGAAGCCATGTGTAGACCATCGGAACTATCTAATGTGATGGAAGAATTCTTAATGGAAATAAAATCTAGATTAGGAGTGTAAAATGTATAAAATTGAGAGAAAAGTTAATTTAGCGCCAAATATCTATCTATTCGATGTATTGGCACCTCGTATTGCAGCTTCAGCTAAGCCTGGACAATTTATCATACTTATCGCTGATGACTATGCGGAAAGAATACCTCTAACAATTTCAGACTATGACATAGAACGTGGTACAGTTCAAATAGTTGTTCAAGCATCTGGAGCATCTACTCAAAAGATAGTAGCATTTGAAGAAGGAGAATATTTCAAAGATTTCGTAGGACCTCTTGGAAGATATTCAGAATTCTTAGACGAAGACCTTGAAGAACTTAAAAAGAAAAGATACTTATTCGTTGCAGGTGGTGTAGGTACCGCACCAGTTTACCCACAAGCAAAATGGTTCAAAGAACACGGACTATCCTGCGACATCATCCTAGGAGCAAAATCAAAAGAATTTGTAATCCTAGAAGAAGAACTTGGATCAGTGTGTGACAATCTATACGTATGTACAGATGATGGATCATACGGATTTAAAGGACTAGTTACAGACAAGATCAAAGACCTTTATGAAAAAGGCGAAAAATACGACGTTTGCGTATCAATAGGACCTATGATCATGATGAAATTCGTATGTCAAACTACAAAAGAATACGGACTTAAGACCATTGTATCCATGAACCCAATCATGGTTGACGGAACAGGAATGTGTGGAGCTTGCCGTGTTAAAGTTGGCGACAAAACTAAATTTGCCTGCGTAGACGGACCAGAATTTGACGGTCACCTAATCGACTGGAACAGCGCAATGAAAAGACAAGCACAATACAAATCAGCTGACTCAGTTAGAAAAATAGAACCACATGTATGTAACTTTGAATACGACATAGAAGCACAAAATCACGAAATCGAAACTGGCGAAGAAATCAAACAAGATAGATTCACAGCAGTACCAGTTAGAAACCAAGATCCAGAAGTAAGAAGCCACAACTTCGAAGAAGTATGCCACGGATACAACGAAGAAGAAGCAATGAGAGAAGCAAACAGATGCCTTCACTGCAAGAATCCAAAATGTAGACAAGGTTGCCCAGTAAACATAGACATTCCAGGATTTATAAAAGAAATTGCATCAGGAAACTTCGAACAATCAGCAAAAGTACTTGCTCTATACACTGCATTACCAGCAGTATGCGGAAGAGTTTGTCCACAAGAAACACAATGTGAAGCACTATGTGTACTTAAAGCAAGAGGAGATTCAGTCTCAATAGGTAAACTAGAAAGATTTGCAGCAGATAAAGCAAGAGAAGAAAAATACAAATTAGCTGAAAAACCAAGACAAAACGGACACAAGGTAGCAGTCATAGGTGCAGGACCAGCAGGACTAACCTGTGCAGGAGACCTTGCAAAGATGGGCTACGAAGTTACCATCTTCGAAGCACTACATCTATCAGGTGGAGTACTAGTTTACGGAATACCAGAATTCAGACTTCCAGATGCAGTAGTAGAAGCAGAAATTGAAAACCTAAAAGCACTTGGAGTTAAGATAGAAAACGACGTAGTAATAGGAAGAACTATTACAGTTGATGAAATTCTAGACCAAGGATACGAATCAGTATTCATCGGATCAGGAGCAGGACTACCAACATTTATGGGAATCGAAGGAGAAAACCTAAACGGAGTATACTCAGCAAATGAATTCTTAACAAGAAATAACCTAATGAGATCATTTGACAAAGACTTCGACACACCACTTAACGTAGGAAATAGAGTAGCAGTTATCGGTGGAGGTAACGTAGCAATGGACGCAGCCAGAGTTGCAAGAAGACTTGGCGCAGAAGTATCAATCGTATACAGAAGAACCGAAGCAGAACTACCAGCAAGAGTAGAAGAAGTTCACCACGCACAAGAAGAAGGAATCAAATTCGAAATGCTTACAGCACCAATTGAAATCTTAGGCGACGAAGACGGTTGGGTAAGAGGAATGAAAATGGTGAGAAACGAACTAGGCGAACCAGATGACAGTGGAAGAAGAAGACCAGTTAAGATCGAAGGATCAGACTTTGAAGAAGAATTCGAAACAGTAATCATGGCACTAGGAACATCACCAAACCCACTAATCTCACATACAACAAACCATCTTGAAGTAAACAAATGGGGATGTATCGTAGCAGATGAAACAGGACAAACCTCAAGAGAAGGCATCTTCGCAGGAGGAGACGCAGTAACAGGAGCAGCAACAGTAATCCTTGCGATGGGAGCAGGTAAGACAGCAGCAGAATCCATCGACAAATATATAAGAGAAAAGAAAAACTAAAAATTTAAATTAGAGATAGGTACAAAAAGTACTTATCTCTTTTTTATTGCAAAAATTTTTAAAAATTTAATATGAAAATATTAATCATCATTTTTATATGAAAACGATTTACGATACTAAAGTAAATCGTTAATTTATTAATTAATTTTAACTTTTTACATTCTGTGATATAATTTAGTTAACTAAAAGGAGGTAATGAAATGAAAGAGAAAAAAGGTTTGTCCCTTCCTATTCAAATCTTAATAGGACTCGTGGCAGGAATCATCGTAGGTATATTCTTACAAAGTAAACCTGAAGTAGCAGCTACCTATATTAAGCCGATAGGTACACTATTTTTAAACCTAATTAAGCTTGTAATCGTACCACTAGTATTTGCATCATTAGTAGTAGGAGTTGCAGATCTAAAAGATGCAAAAGAAATAGGCAAGATCGGAATGAAGACATTTTTATATTTCTTCGTAACCACAGCATTCGCAATAGTAATAGGACTAATCCTAGCAAACCTACTAGACGTATCATCAGGCTTCACACTACCTGCAGATCAGTTAGAATTTGAAGCCAAAGAAGCACCAAGCTTCATAGACACACTAATAAACATAGTGCCATCTAACCCACTTAAATCACTAGTAGAAGGTCAAATGCTCCAAATAATCGTATTTGCTCTTATACTTGGAGGCGGACTACTCTATGCAGGTGAAAAAGGCGAAACAGTATTTAAATTCTTCGACGGCTTACAAGAAGCAATGATCTACATTACAAACGGAATCATGAAGCTTGCACCATACGGTGTATTTGGACTAATCGTGCCAGTAGTAGCAGCAAACGGACCACAAGTACTACTCCCACTAATAAAAGTAGTAGGAATAGTATACCTAGGATGCTTCTTACATGCATTCTTAGTATACGGATCATCCATAGCATTACTAGCAAAACTACCAGTTGGCATCTTCTTTAAGAAGGCATTTTCACCATGGGCAGTAGCATTTACCACATCATCATCAGCAGGAACATTACCAATCTCACTAGACACCTGTGAAAATGAACTAGGAGTATCCAAACCAATCGCATCCTTCGTACTACCACTAGGAGCCACCATAAACATGGACGGAACTGCGATATACCAAGGAGTCTGCGCACTATTTATTGCAAAAGTATATGGACTAGACATGAGTTTAGGACAACAACTAACCATAGTCTTAACCACAGTACTAGCATCAGTAGGAACAGCAGGAGTACCAGGAGCAGGAATGATCATGCTAGCAATGGTACTACAAGGAGTAGGAATACCAGTAGAAGGAATCGCACTAGTAGCAGGAATCGATAGAATCTTCGACATGATAAGAACCTCAATCAACGTACTAGGAGACATAAGCTGCTCAGTAATAGTTGCAAAATCAGAAGGAAAATTTGACGAAGAAGTATATAGAAGAAAACAATTAAGTAAATAGTAAAAGCCACATAAGTGGCTTTTCTTTATTTAGGAGGCAGAATGAAGAAAAAACTAGGCATCTTAGGAGGCATGGGACCACTGGCAAGCATGGTGTTCTACGAAAGAATCATCCACAACACAGAGGCAAATAGCGACAACGAACATATAGACATAATGCTACTCTCCCACGCAACCATACCAGATAGAACGAGCGTAATACTAGAAAATAGAGACCACAGCGAAATAGTAGACGTAGTAAAACCGGATATAGAAGCATTCGAAAACTATGGCGTAAAAAACATCGCAGTCTCATGCAACACATTCCACAACTTCTTAGAAGACGTAGAAAAACTAACAGACATACCAATAATAAACATGATAGAAATAGCAACAAAAGAAGCGAAAAAACACGGACAAAAAGTCACAGTCCTAGGCACCAAAGGCACACTACAAACAGGAATCTACGAAAAATATATAGAAAAATATGGACTAGAACATTTAAAAGTAGACGATGACATCGAAGAAGAACTGATGGAAATAATCTACCATGTAAAAGCAACCAATGACATAAAATCCAAAAGATTTAACGAAATCTGTAAATACTACCTAGACCAAGGCTCAGTACCAATACTTGCATGTACAGAACTCTCAACCTTGGACTTAGAAGAAGAAGTAGAAAAAGAAACAATAGACGCACTATCAATCCTAACAAGAGAATCCATCCTAAGATCAGGATACAAACTAAAATATGAAAAAATAATACACTAAAAGCGACTAAGAAAACTTAATCGCTTTTATTTTTTTAAAATAATAAAATTTTACAGGTCTGTTCCTCCACATGGTCATCCTGAGCGAGGAATTTATTCCGAGTCGAAGGATCTCTCTTTTGGTGTGGTCATGTTTGGATTATTAATTTAAATGCTCTACGTAGAGCGTGATAACAAATATCATATACATGACCTCACAATAAACTTTCTTCTTCAAATCTTTTTTTTCGAGGGAGAGGGAGGGAATTAACGTCTCTCGAAAAAACCTACGGTTTTCTCTTCGAGACTCGCAGTTTCCTCCCTTCTCCCTCGAGCTCCCTCTTCCCA
>QWCK01003509.1_pt1 | contig 24381 bp, 17 predicted proteins | sample 1972571 | NCBI WGS metagenome assembly QWCK01 (sample SAMN09866710, study PRJNA288562) | Human gut metagenome isolate term2_stool, whole genome shotgun sequencing... | isolation source: gut | host: Homo sapiens | place: USA: California | reverse complement strand
GGAGGAATCAAATGAAACTTCGGAGGAAATGAATCACGCCCACGTGGAAAATAAAAAATATCCACGTGGAGATTTGAGATTCCCCACGTGGATATTCGAGAAAGTAGGGAATCGGACGAATTCCCCTGTAAAGATATGTTATTAGAGATTAGAGGTCAGAGGTTAGAGATCCGATCACTCTGATAGCTCCGATGGTTCCAATAGCTAACAGCCAACAGCTAACAGCCAACAGCCAATTCATGGCTGACACATTATATATAATGAGCACATCGACCTCTCTAAGGAAAAAGGTGGCGAGTACCTCACGATCGAGGCACTCGCCACCTTTTTCTTTTCGGATAAGCTCTACTAAACTCGTGTGATAGTCCGAGAGCATCTCTCTAGAGCGGTAGCGCCTGCCACTAGTGTGACAGACGCTACACGTCCAGATCTTACTGCTTGACCACTAGACGGTCAGTACCAGAGATGCGTACCACGTAGGTGCCAGCGGGATAGTTAGCGAGGCTGACCACAGCACTACCCGTAGCGTCTGTGCGAGCCGTACCAACGAGCGTACCCGTCATATCGTAGAGCAGGATATCACTATCAGCGACTGCGCCAGCCACGTGGAGTAGCTCCTGCGTCGGGTTCGGATAGAGCTGTATGTCGAGCGCATCGACAGTAGCGACAGCGAGGTTGTCCTCCTCAACTATCTTACCAAAGATACTCCAGCCCTTAGCCTTGCTATAAGCCTCCTTAGCACCCTTCTGTACATGGAGCGTAGCATCCTCGGGCGCGTAAATATCCTTAAAGGTTGCCTCATTGATGACAGACGGCTCTACACTATAAGCGTAGACATTGCTGATAATCTGACAAGCAACAAACGTATTAGCCTCTATCGAGCAACCTTCTGGGATATGCACCTCCTTGAGTGCCGAAGCGAGTCCGAAGGCTCCCTTGCCAAAGGAAGTGCAGCTAGGCATGTAAGGCACCTTCTCAAGCGAGCGGTCATAGTAAAATGCGGAGTCACCGACCGAGACAACCTGAGGTGTGACACCCTCTGCCCAGCCGAACGACTTCATAGCCCCATTGTAGGTAAGTGCCATCGCATCGATACGCTCTAGCGATGCGGGAAGCGTCAGCTCCTTGAGGTTAGGATTGTAAGCTAGAGCAAGGCGAGTGATCTCCTTGATACCATCTGACAGCGTCAGCTTACCCTCCATACCAATCGCTTGATTGCTTGTAGGGAGGAAGAGTAGCTTCGAGCCATCTGCCGTGTAGAGTACACCCTTGACACTCTTAAGGGCCGTATTGCCCGTGGCAACCTCGACATCCGTCAAGTGTATAGGAGTTAGGAAGGCTCCAGGCTGTATCGAAGTAACCTGAGCCCCTAGGGTATAGCTGGTAGCCGTGAGACCCGCAGGGTAAGCGATGAGTCGCGTCTGATCCTTGCTGTAGAGGACTCCCTCTATCGTTGAGAACGACTCATTAGCCGCAGGCACGACAAACTTTGTCAGAGCCGTGCAGTAGAGGAATGCACGATCACCGATGCCCTTGACCTTATTATTGAGCGTCAGCGAAGTCATCTGGTTGGCACCCTCGAAGGCTAGCGGAGCGATGTAAGTCACCTCATCGGGTAGGACTGCATCACCCTCGGCCATCCACTTATATAGTACGCCATTGACGATGTTAGGCTTCTTATCCGTACTAGACGCTGGGCTACAGACCATATTCACCTCGACATCCTCCTTGAGGCTATCGATCGTGTAGGTCAGCCCGCGGTAGTTAGGAAGCGTATTACCACCGACCTGCCACTCATCGACGGTGTAGCCCTCAGCAGGGTGTGCCGTAAAGACAAGCTTGCTACCAGCCTTGACTGCCTGACCCGTCTGGATCTCGGCACCATCAGCCGTAGCAGTGAGCGTGCCGGTCTTCTCATTGAAAGAGGCAAACTTCACTCTAAAGCTCCCCTCGATACGATCAAAGTCGACCTGTATCTCTCGTGAGTCGCGCACTTCGCAGCGATAGGTGGACTTACCATTCTGTCCAGCTATCGGCTCAAACTCGCCCCCGATCTCAATCTGCTCAAACCAGTCTCCGACGCGGTAGCCATCCTTAGGCGTAGCGGTAAAGTTGAGCATCGTACCCATAGGCACACGAGCGCCATGCTTCACCTCTGTACCGTCATCCAATTTGCAGGTCAGTGTACCCATCTCTAGGTCTCGACTACGGAAGTAAACGTCAGCGCCCTCAGGACGAGCCTCAAAGGTCACCTCGACATTTAGATTAGTAGTTAGATCCTTGACCTCATAGATTTGGGGGAACTTTGGATCAGTCTTTACAGTCACGACATCGCCGTTGACACGCCACTCCTTGATCTGCTGCTCAGCCCTAGGGATCGCCTTAAAGGTGACCATAGAGTGCTCTAGGAGCATCTCACCATCCTGGACGTTTTGAGCTCCAGTCGTCCAAGCCTCTAGCGTACCTTCGCCTATAGGTTTATAGTTCACCTTGTAGCGTTGCTGTGTCCCTGCGGGAGCACCGACGACGATCTGGCACTTCTTCAGCTTCTGCGCTAGCTCCGTCTTGATCGCCTCAGTAGCTACATAAACGGTTGTCGTATTATTGTCCTTCCAGAGCGTCTCCAGACCAGAGATCGAATTGCTCAAGTGCAGATCTACGACACGTAGTGAGCCCACACCGCTGAAAGATAGATAGTGATTCTTGATACGCTCCAAGCGTGGCAGATAAAGCTCAGCGAGCTTAGTGCAGTTGACAAAAGCACCAGTGCCGATCTCCTGAGCGTAGGGTAGCTCTAGACGCTCTAGTGCTTCACAGCCAAAGATAGCGTTGTCGCCAATAGCCTTGCACTCCTCGCCAAGGGTTACCTTCTGGACACCTCCCGCCAGTACGCGTAGCACACCATCAGCACGGGAGATGAGTACGCCCCCGGTTGCGAGGTAGTTAGCGCATCCCTCCTCAAGCGTTAGCGAGGTGAGGCTGGTACTGTTTTGGAAGGGGTTGCCCACGATAGACTCGAGCGACTTGCCCAGAGAGAGCGAGGTCAGTGCGTTTGCATTCTCAAAGGCCTTCTCCCCGATCGTCTTGATCATCGGCAGATCGAGTGCCTCCAGAGCCGTACAGCCCTCGAAGCTGTGGCTACCCACGCTCTCTAGCTTAGGAGCCTTGATAGTCTTGATACCAGTGCAACCCTTGAAGGCGTTGTCACCGATCTTTGTCACCCCGTTGAGATCTACACTGGTGATATTGGTATTGCTAATAGGGTCTGATGAGGAGCCCCACCCATTAGGATCTTCCTCACCAGGCGTGTAGAAGCAGTTTGCAGCGATCTCAGTCACCCCATCGGGGATCCGGATAGCTCCAGTCGCATCACCCCAAGAGAGTAATACGTTACCCGACACCGTCTGCGCGGCAAGAGCCGTCGCCGAGAGGACGAGTAGGAGTAGTAAGTTTGTTATTCGATTCATAAAGTAATCTGTTAGTGAAACATTAAAAGTACGTGGTGCACTTTCGTGCACAGCGACTCCGAATATACGGAGCTGCCTAGGCTAAGTACTCTGGGTAGCATCTAACCCCAAAACTTAGCAGGCAATTGGGGGGCAAAGGTACAGAAAAATAGTTACAGACCAGAGGCAAATAAGGCGCGATGCCTCACTATTAGAGGACGTTAACTTACACTTTCGCATTTTTATACTCAGACTCCCGTCGTATCAGCGCGAAGACAATTCGGATATTCACGTGGATGTTTCGGATTTCTCACGTGAGTATCGCAAGCTCTTTGACACACAACGATTTAGTCGTAAGTCTCCCCCAGCACACTCAAAAAAAATCAGCCGAAGTCGCTTCGGTTGATCGAAGATGTCAAGTGATTGATCGAATTTGACAACAAAGGTTCGAAACTTTTCCTCTACCTTTGTGCCGAGATCTTTGGAAAAATCTACATTCCAATGATGCTTTACACATACAACGATACATACCCCCCCTATGATGCATCACTATCGTAACACACAGAGGGCACTCCTAGCCCTCATCACAGGTTGCCTACTGCTCCTACTGCCTGAGCAGGGAGAAGCGCAAAAGGCAGCTGGCAAGGTCAACCTCCTCTACGGAGCCACCACAGCACCAAACGCTGCCGTCGAGTTTAGACTAGGCAAGCAGTTCACGCTAGAGATAGGTGGTGGCGGCAGCCTATGGTCCTTTGACGAGGATACTCGCTACAAGCATTGGCTACTCCAGCCGGAGCTACGCTGGTGGGCTTGTGATGTCTTCAATGGTCACTTCCTAGGACTACACCTCCACACAGGACAATATAATATAGGAGGTATCAACATCCCCGTCGGTAGGCTCAAGGCGTTCAACAATCATCGCTTCCAGGGCTACTTCTACGGTGCAGGCCTATCCTATGGCTATCAGTGGATACTCAGCAAGCATTGGAACGTAGAGGCCTCCATAGGAGGTGGCTACGCACGCATACAATACGAGAAGTTTCCCTGCGCTACTTGTGGCACCAAGGAGGCTGAGGGCGCATACAACTACTGGGGCGTGACACGCGCCACGATGTCGCTCATATATCTCTTCTAACCTAGACGAACAGCTTGACTATGAACAAGATCAAATACGCCCTAGTGGCTCTATCCCTGCTGCTGACGCTCCCAGCTGCTCTCACAGCTCAGAGACCTTATATCCATCAGATATCTGTAGATCATCTAGAGGTGCGCAAAGCGACAGACATCGTGACCGTACAGATGGACATAGTCCTCGACGGACTACACCTCCGCTCTAACGACCTGCTACGTCTCTCACCAGCCCTGCGTATGAAGGATAGTGGCAAGGTGGTGGAGCTACTACCCCCAGTACAGATCGAGGGGCGTAAGCGTAGCATCATACAGGAGCGCAAAGCTTCTACCGGCATCCGCGATGAGTGGGAGACAGAAGCACTCCAGTCACTACGCCGTAAGAATGGCACCGCCCAGCGAGTCACCTATAGCTACACCATCCCCCGCAAGGAGTGGATGAGTCAGGCCGATCTACTCCTCGTGGAGCGTGTCTATGGTTGCTCCGACTGCTTCAGGCTAGAGGAGTCACAGGTGCTCCGTACCCCCTTCCTCACAGATCCCTACGAGCCGAACTATCAGCTCTCTTATATCGTGCCTGAGGTTGAGCCGGTCAAGGCGCGTGCCGACAAGCATATAGCAGTGCTCAACTTCCGCTCTGCTAAGCACGACCTAGACCCCAACTACAAGAGCAATGGACAGGTCCTGGCTGAGGTGCGTAAGGTGATGGATGAGATCACGGGAGACAAGAATATCAAGGTGACACAGCTCTCTGTCGTAGGATACGCTTCTCCGGAGGGTACCTTCAGCTACAACAAGGCACTGGCAGAGCGTCGCTCGAACTCCTTCGCACAGTACCTAGCGCAGCGCTACAACCTACCGACTAATCAGCTCCAGGTCTCTGGATATGGTGAGGACTGGGTCAAGACCCGTGAGGTCATTGCGGCTTCCTTCATCCAGGACAAGGACGAGATACTCCGCATCATCGACGAGGTCGACAATCCCGATGCGCGTGATGCGCATCTCAAGCGTCTCTCCCGTGGCGAGACTTATCAGATTATGCTGCGTGACTACTACCCGCAGATACGTCGTACGGAGTACACGGTCGCTTACGAGGTCAAAGCGTTTGACGTAGCCGAGGCGCGTGAAGTCATCAAGGTCAATCCACGCTTGCTCAGCCTCAACGAGATGTATCTCGTCGCCAAGAGCTATCCAGCTGACTCGCCTGAGTTCAAGCAGGTCTTTGACATAGCTACACGTATGTATCCCAATGAGCCTGTAGCAATCATCAACGCGAGTGCCTCTGACATCGAGGCAGGCAGCTATCAGGTCGCCATAGATCGTCTGAGCAAACTACAGCACGACCCCAATGCACTCAATAATATAGGTGTCGCCTATAGTAAGCTGGGCAACTACGAGCAGGCCAAGAGTTATCTCGAGCAGGCCAAGGCTCAGGGTAGCCTAGAGGCTGCGGCCAATCTAGTCGAACTAGAGAAGCTCCTACAAAGCTTGTAACCCGTCCTGTGGTAAGCTACAAGCTCCAACCTAAAGAACGAAAACAGTACTTCATAATAACAATTTAATCAACTAACAATGATGAAACTAAGAATGAGAACAGCTCTTCTGGCCGCAGCAGCACTTCTGCTCGGGCTAGCAAGCTGCAAGAGTGACAGACAAGAAGCTGCACTCCAAAACGGTGAGTGCGACACCTACGTAGGTGTCTCCGTCCGCTTCCCAGCACCTGAGACGCGTGCTCTACCTGATGACCACAACAAGCTAGCTGGTGAGTGGCAGGGTCGTGACGTGATCAAGAAGATCAAGGTCTACGTAGCCACCACTTCTAATGGTACTACCACGATCAGCTCAGATCAATTCACGGAGGCCAATTTCGGGGGCATCAACAATGGTATCCTCGCTCCTAACCTCGCTGTAGAGGCTAAGTCTGGTGACAAGGTAAAGGTCTACGTCGTCATCAATGATGTCAACAACAAGGTCACAAGCATCCTCGATCAGAAGGCAAATGATGCAACTACGTTCGACGCAGAGTTCCAGAAGGCTGTCGCTACCGTTGCTGCTATCGCTGATGTAGCTAAGTACGAGGCTGAGAAGGATATCGTCTTGATGACCAACGAGACCGCTCCTCAGGAAATGGAGATCAAGCCCAACGTCAGCAAGGAAGACGCTATCGGTGGTAAGGCTAACCGTGTCGAGGTACGCGTATCACGTGTCGCATCTCGTGCTATCGTCACTGTAGACGATCAGGTCAAGAAGACGATCGAAGTCAAGCGCTCCTTCACAGATGCTCAGGGTGCCACAACAGAGCAAACGACAGCAACGGTTACCGTCAAGGATATCGCCTATCAGGTGACTGGTAGCGCCCTACAGTTCAACGTCCTAGAGGACCGCACGAACTGGAAGGTCGCAGCTCCTGTATACGACTTCATTCCTACATCTAGTACTTGGGCTACTCTAGCTACCGAGGCTGATGGTAAGATGCTCTTCTCTGACGCTGAGGGTTACAAGGCTGCTATCGTAAAGGCAGACAACACGCTTGATAATGTCAAGGCTGCTCTAGGTGAGGAGACGTTTAGCAAGTTCGTCCTCCCTGTCACACACGCTGCTGGCAAGTACATGAAGGGCAACACGACTATGTTTGAGATCAAGGCTACCTTCACTGTAGACAAGATCGATGGCGAGGCTGCAGACGAGACTGTTAAGACTGTTTACCTAGGTCTATCTGATGGTAAGTTCTACTCTACCAAGGAGAAGGCTGAGGCTATGGATGTCGGTGAGATGTACTACTACATCTGGCTGAACCCAGACGTTCCTTATGAAGATCTGACCAAGACAATCAGCGAGTCTCCTACGGTACGCAACCAGGTCTACCATGCACACATCACCGGCTTCGGCGAGATGGGTGTAGCAGACAAGGATGAGATCAAGCCTGATGAGCCTCTCGAGACGAAGAAGACTCACCTCTCTGTACAGCTGCAGGTACTCCCCTGGACGATCCACAGCTATAAGGTAGATCTTATCAACCGTTACTAATCATCGACCCAGCTTCTATCCTAATATAGAGGCTGAGTAGATCGCACAACAGACGACTACAGGGGGCGTCGGGCTCCCTCTCACTGAGGCATCCAGCCCCCCTGTAGTCCTTTCTTATCACTTCTATCAAACATCTGAGCTATGAATAGGGTTCACCATATTATACTTCCCTTACTCACTCTCCTAGCACTCACCGTCTCTTGTAGCAAGATCATCTATGAGGATCTCGAGGAGTGCCCTCAAGGAGTGTACATCAGTTTTTACAATCAGACCCCTTGTATGAAAGCCCCAGAGGCTGTGGGTGAGGTAAATGGGCTGTATGTCTTCGCCTTCGACCTAAACGATGTGCTAGTCACAGTAAAGAAGGTGACAGGATGGGTGGATCTGACTGAGGTGTACAAGGTCGAGCTTCCTCCCGTCGAGAATGGACAGTACTCCTTCATCGCATGGGGCGGCACGCCAGACCAATACTTCACTTTGGGGAACTTCGTAGAGGGCACGACAACCAAGAAAGATGTCATGCTACGACTACGTGCCGAGAGTGACAAGGCCATCAGTCTCGGAGAGCATAAGGTATGGCAAGGTGAGAGCCGTGTCGTCTCTCTACCAGACCGTAAGGAGTACGGAACCGTGTATGCCAATGTCTCCATCAACATGCTAGAAGTGACCAACCGCATCAACATTACCCTGCGACTCCACGAGAGTGTACGGGATCGCTACGACATTGACGACTTTGACATACTGACCTATTCGGCCGATGGCACCTACCTCATCAATAGGCGGATGCCTCTAGACAATCCGACCCTCAACTACCCAGGCGTAGAGCTATACAAAGACAAGTTTGCTAGAACCCTCTCCTTCACACTTATGGAGCTCAAGAGTGGCTACCACAACCTCCTACGTCTACACAATAAGAAGGAGAAGAAGGACTTCCTCGAGCAGGACCTCCTAGGGAAGGTCTTACTAGAGAACCCCAACGTAAACCTAGAGTGTACCCACGACTTTGACATCGTCCTAGAGCTGGAAGATAAGTGTAAGGACAATAATCTCGTGATCAACATCTTCATCAACAACTATCAGATACACTCCTTCCCAGTCAATCTGACCAATAGATACTAAGGGCCTCCCCACCCCTCCCGATCTATCCACCACTCCCTTCCCTAACACACATACAGCTCTCAGCTTATTATGTCTCGCAATACATTATACATTACACTCCTAGCTCTCCTCTGCAGCACGCTACTATCTGTATCGTGCCAGCGGATGAACGGAGGAGCCGTACCTGACGATGACCCTAGTCGGACCACCTGTCTGCGCTTCTCAATGGGTGGAATAGAACTCCCCAACACTTCTCTACGTGAGCAGGGCGACAATCCCTCTATACAGTCTGACTCCAAGGACTACGAAGACTATGTAGGCGAGCTAGCAGTTTTGATCTATAAGGTGGGCACTACAGATGCTCAGAGCCTACTCGTCAAGAGCCACTTCACGACGGAGCAATACTTTCTCATGGAGCTACAGCCCGAGGAGGGGGCACGGTACCACTTTTGCTTTGTAGCAAACTATCCTGAGAGCTGGAAGAATACGCTGGAAGGCTTGAAAACCTATGCCGACCTGAAGAAGACCTTACAACATCTAGAAAGCTTCCAGAGCCGCGACACAGGCACACCACTCTACAATGGTGCCGTGATGAAAGGCACGGAGAAGAGTCTCTTCCCGATGGCGCGTATCTATGAGAACCAAATCATTCCTATGGGCGGGAGTGTGAGCGTACCCAAACCCTTTACTCCGACGACAAATACGTCAAAGCCTCTCGAGCCTGTCAGCAATTGGCCTGACAGCCACGAGACTGGCACGACACAGCAGACCGTCAATCTAGTACGCTCCTCAGCCAAGGTCAGCCTCAACCTCACGGGAGATGGCGTCAGCAAGATCAAGAGCATCAAGATCTGCAACGTAGCTACGCAGCACTCCTTTATGGAGAATAGCGAATCTGCCTCTGTAGCTTTAACCGAAAAGCAATTCAATGGTAGTGGCTCCATCACGGGCAATAGCTTCCAAGCCAAGATGTACATCCCGGAGCGACTCCTCGGTGAGGGGTCAGCCACACTGGGATGGGAACCGAATAGCGATATGCCCATTGGCACTCCCAGCTACATACAGATAGAGATGGTGAGTGGAGTCGTGCACAAGATCCCTATCATCTCCAATCAGAACACACAAAACATGACCCCAGGGTCGGAATACACCTACCTAGATGTAGCCTATGGCAAAAGACCCGACAACCACGCCAACTACAGCATCGTCCGCAACCATCACTATCGTTACGACATCAATGTACCTGCCGATGGTAAGTACCTAGTCATAAACTTTAAGGTGATGCCCTGGCAACTGATTGAGTCAGAGCTGCAGTTCACGCTACCGAAGTATACGTGTACACTCAAGGTCGTCAATACAAAAACTAATGCCACACGTGATCTAAAGGACATATCTCAGGAGGTACTCCTCTCACACAACGAGATCGTAGAGGTGACCTTTCAGATCACCAAGCCTGTAGGTGCTATCTGGTCAGCCTCCATCACGAACGGACTGAACTACCTCTTTACGGGCACGACCTACGATCAGGTAGAGCCAGACATCGTTGGTGGTGTCCCTCCTCAAACCTATACATTCCAGATCAAGCCCCGACAGGAGTTTACCTCTGAGCCATACTACACTCAGTTTTACATCGTAGTCGATGGCAAGGAGCTAGACCTCAACCCTCAGAGAACCCGTGACAGCTACATGGATGGCGGAGGCTCTCAGCGGTGGCGTATCAAACAAGTAATGTACTAAGACTCGCAATGACAAAGCTTCGATATAATATCCAGACCAGCGCACGCATACTCCTTTGCGCCGTGCTCACCTTCGTGGGCATCTGTGTGGCATTCACCAGTTGCGTGAGTGAGCGAACAGACGATGCTCTGCACATCTCAGAGGGCGATGGCAAGCTCCTCGAGCTCACGCTCATACCGCGTACCGAGCAGACGACCACGGCCGCGCTCCGTAGCCACGTCGGCGAGGAGGAGGGTGACAAGGAGAACGGGCTCCACGGAGGCGCCCTGCTTAATGAGAACAAGATCGACAACATAGAGCTCTTTGTCTTTGATCCTGCAACAGGCAAGCTCGTCGGGCGTTACACTCCGCTCAAGCAGGAGGCGCTCACGGGTAGCGAGATCGGCAGTCGTGCTACCTTTATTATCCCCAAGGATGACCTTCCTAAGCTCGAGGGTACGCCACTAGACTATATCGCGGTGGTCAATGCCAGCGAGTCTATAGCCACGAGCGTCACAACAAAGACAGCTCTCTACAAGCTGATACAGGACGATCAGAGCAAGCTCAACCCTGCTCCCCAAAACGGACAGATAGCCCCACAGGATAAATTTCTTATGGATGGTGCACTCCAGACGACCGTTACTTGGGGCTATCAAAAACCAAGAGCAGAACTAGGGACGATCGAACTCTATCGTGCTGCTGCCAAGATTCGACTGAGGATCGACCATATCGATGTCAAGGACTATCAGAATGGTATCGCGACTCAATATGTCGTCAAGCCAGGTAGCGTACCTGAAGTCTGTCTCGTACGCTATCCAGAGAAGACGAAGATCGTACGGAGTGCCTCTCCCTATCAGCCCAATGGTAGCGACTGGCACAACTCCGCCTACCGTCCTATGGTTGAGACCGACTTCTCTGCTCTAGGGTATAAGAATAGCAAGGGAGACGGCAAGTTTTATGGTACAGTGCCTTTTTACGCTTACGAGCATGACTGGCGTAGCACCTCGACAAATGAGACTTTCCTACGTCTCAAGCTGACTATGCGTCCTAAGGAGGCAAAGGCTGAAGACTCTTGGGTTAATTACTACTACCGCATACCAGTGAACTACCGCAAGGCTCTCGGGGAGGTCAAAGAGGATATGCTTCACAAACTCGAGCGCAACCATCTCTATGACGTCCTCACCTCCATCGAGGTCCTAGGCAGTCTCAACGAAGACACCCCCGTAGACATAGCCGCTGCTATAGCCATCAAGCCGTGGAATCTGATTGATGCCGTCGATGGCGAGCTTCTCAAGGCGCAGTACCTCGAGGTGTATGACAGGCGTCCCATCATGGCGGATGTCGATGAGGTCTCCATACCCTATGCCTCCAGTCTGCCCGTAGATATTCAGATAGAGAGTGCTTGGTACGACTACTACGACAAGCGAGGTGTACACCTCCGACGTGTGTATAGCAAGGAGAAGTCCACACTATATAAGATTTCCAAGGGGCAGGTTGTTGAGACAGTCTCTAGTAAGCCTAATACGTTACCTTGGGACGGCATCGTGATTACCCCCTCAGCGGATTACCTCTCCAATGGAGTCATCACGATCCAGCACCCAGTGCCGGTCAACTATATTCCGTATCACATTGAGTTCACCGTAAAGCAACGAGGCGGTAACCTAAGCCAAGTGGTGCACGCCTTGCAGTACCCCAATAGGTATGTCACGGGCGAACGCTCTCAGGGCTTCCACAATGGCACGGAGCAGTACGTAGACGAGGATGATAAGATGAGACCCGTCTACGCTGACTTTAGATATCACTCCACGCTTGGCGTCTTCGGCACCTATCAAGGAGAGGAACTTTCCTCGCCTCAGGTCAACGATGTGAACTTTAAGATCACGACCTTAGTTCCTAGAGAAGGTGAGCGCATCGGCTCTCCAGTGGACCCTATGACGGGTCGGACTAAGACTGATCACACATCCAACCAGCTCATCTCTCCTCAATTCATCATCGCCAGCCAGCATGGTATGAGTCTCACCTGTTACCAGCGGCTTGCCAATGTACCTGATGGTTTGAACCCAGAGAGGTTCGCGACATTTAACATCTCAGCTGATCCCGCTCTTGGCCCATTGTCTAGTGATTTCTGGGGAGTGCACGATCCTTACATCAACCCAGCGAACTACAACGAAGGCACTAAGACTGTCAACGGAAGATCGGCTAAAGCGCAAAACATCATAGGATACTATTGGGATGCCGAGACTCGCTGCTACGAATACTTCGAGGGTGAGTTTGGTGCTGAAGACAACTATAGAGAGTACTATAACATTACTCCTGGTTATAATTGGAAGTGGCGTACCATTCACAAGAAGTTCAAGTATCAAGGGCGGTGGCGTATTCCTACCTCTGCTGAGATGAAACTTATTGACGAGATGCAGAGAGATCCCAATACAGAGGTAGAGTCCCTACTCTTTGGCGCCTACTATTGGGTAGCAGAGGAGGGAATGGTGTATGAGTTTAAGACTAAGAGTATTATTCCTATCTCGAAGGCTCCAACCTATTGGGACGCAAGTCTAGAAAAATGGATTCCCGAGGTCTATGTCCGACCCATCTTTGACACATATATGTATGACGAGCAGTAATCCAATTCTTATGAAGCGAAGAGTATATCTTTATTATATAGCCCTGCCACTGCTCCTGCTACTCGCAGGGTGTGTCCGGGAGCCTATGGGTGGCATACTCATACCTGAGGGTAAGGAGGGGGACTCAATCACGCTGACCCTAGGGCTACACGCTGATGATCTGCGTGAACTAGCACTCAGGAGTGAATCTATCAATGATGACCAGGTCGAGAAGATCTCTTCGCTACGCATATTAGTCTTTGACGAGAATCAGCAGTTTCTCTACTCGACAGACGCTGTACTAGGAGACCCCACCTCAGCTGCTAGTCTAACGGATGACGCCTTCCTGCCTGATGGCGAAAAAGGCTCTATCACGATGATCAAGAGCTTTAAGGCGACTTTCATACAGAGTGACAAGCCACGATACTTACACTTTGTGGCTAATTACGACTGGACGGGACAGACGCAGGATTACTACCTCGTGGGCAACTCGGCAGGAGCGATTATACCGAATCTCATAACTAAGATCGAGACGGCCAATGGTAATAACGATAAGACCAAAGCTTTCGACCCGATGTGGGCGCAGGTTAAGCTAAATAAGTTAGATGGTCAGTCGCTACAAGGCAAGGTGATCAAGCTCCTACGCTGTCATGCCAAAGTCACGGTAGTCAATAACTCTCCGGCAACGGATGGCTTCAAGCTGACAGGCTTCACCGCTTGCAATGTGCATAAGAGTGGCACGGTAGCACCCTTTGTGATGGACAACTACGCCTTTGCCTTTCCCTATGCACCGACCAAGGCGACGATCCCTCCCGATGTAGAGACCATCCCCAACAACATCCCAGAGCATATCGTCCCAGCGGATGCTGAGTTTAGACTATTTGAGCATCAAAACGATGGGAATAAGAAAGTCTTTCTGATCATTCGAGGGGAGAAGCTACTTAAGAATGGGACCACTGCGACTCGATACTACAAGGTAGACTTCGTTGCCAAGCGAAATAAGGAAAACATCGTCAGCGATCGCGTCCTCCCAATCATCCGCAACAATCACTACAAGGTGACTATCACGGCGGTTAATTCGGACGGCTATGCTACGATGGCTCAGGCTATAGCAGCCCCTGCGCACAACAACATATTCTCCTCGATCGAGCTACAGGAGTTCACACAGGTCTCTGACGAGATGTTTACGCTCAAGGCGGATCCCGTCCAGATACTGATCGTGCGTCCTGGTACATATAACTTTAACACCAGCTTTGCCATCACCAATAACGAGTATCGCTTCAAGCCCTATGGGGGTGGTACGGGAGCAGGCTCTGGTGCACAGTATATCAGGTATTACAAGCGGTGGAGTGACCATGACGCTTACATGGGCGCTCTGACACAGACAGATGTAAGCACTCGTAGTGGCAATGACGACCACTTTAGCGTCGAGGTCAAGGACATCCCCTCCGATGCTGTCGAGCGATACAGCATTGAGGTGGCCGGACTACGTTCTTACGCTCCTGACGACACGCCGCCCACTGACCCTAAGGATCTATACACCTATGTGCATGCAGATGGCAAGCCTGTCACTACTGGTGCTACCAATCCCCTGATACGTAATGTGGAGATTACCATACGCAAGCCTCTACTCTTTAAGGCCGAGCTGGTCAAGGATACACAGGGGCAAGCAGGAGATAAGCTCCTCGAGTTTGATCTGTATAAGAATCTGCCCAAGGGCATCTTCCCCTTTGAGGTGCTCATCGAGGCTCCAGATCTCTCCCCAAGGAATAAGCAAGGGAATACGGAGAACCTAACCATCGTCAAGCGTGGTCGCAAGGTCTACTACCGCTATATCGTCAAGACAGACTCCTACGATCGCCACAATGGGCGCGTACGCATCCCTGTGCTAATCAATGACGGGACAGCCTCCCCTAGCCACGATATCGTCCTCTCCTCCCCTTACTACGAGACGGAGACGATCTATCCCACGACCTCGACCTACAAGCGTAAGCGCATACGCCTTTACTTCAAGGAGCCTGGCACCGTGAGGAAGAATGGCTCCTACAATAACTCCAGGAGGCCGATGCCCAGCACCAGTCGTTTCACCCAGAAAGGTGACGCCGTCCCTTCAGGTACGTATTACATCCAGGCTACTAACACCGACGGGGTATTTTATCTGACCTATGATGAGAACAAGGCTCCTGCGAATATGAATCAAAAGGTAACGATAAAGAGTGTCTATCAGGTTCGATCTGAGTACGGCTACATCTCCTTCACCGTTAATGCGACCAAGACTTTGCGAGAGTGGGTGGCAAGTGAAGAGCATGAATTCACAGCTACTAGCGTGGAGGTCAAGGGGCAACTCCTACACTACTCTAATGGCGAGTATTACGGACGTCCCAATGCGCGGCCATACTGGTATATCAACAATGATCAAGCGGGACAATACATCCCTATTCCCCAATGTATAGAGGTCAGTGACACGCCCATCAGTCAGAACAATCTCTCTTACGAGTTTTCTCTGAAGATCCCAGAAGACGTGTTCAAGCCCTATATGTCTCTTATTGCGGTTGACTATGAGGGATATGGTAAATACTCTTACTACTATTGGGAAGATCTTATGAATACGACCCGACTCGTTTGGAACTACTAGCAATAGTCTCAAGCAGTCGAGCACTATCAGTCGGTCGGTACGCAGGTTGTGTGTGCCGACCGACTGCGTTTTTAGAGAGGGGCACTAGGGGTACTAGTGCTACTAGAAACTAACATCTAGCCTCTGACCTCTGACCTCTAATTTCTAACATCTAACATCTAACATCTAATCTCTTTTTCGTACCTTTGGCACGTTAATGAGCCTTTTACTAGATATGCATACGCTTCACAGCTCTTCACTTAGATGGTTGATAATCTTGATGATACTCATGCCTAGCTACGTAGCTGGGTCTGATGTCTCGCTGTGGGACATACCGCCCACGGGACACCGTGTGACGGTCGTACCTACCTCTGCAGAGCGACAGCAGATCAATCAGCTCTACCAGCAGATGGGCCTGGAGGGGAGGCTCTCGTTTGAGGCTTTTAGCCTGGGCGTGCGGGGATACAATCAGATCTCAAACAAGCATCGCTCACGGCTTACCATCGTGGACTTCTCCAAGCCCTCGACTCAGGAGCGTATGTTTGTCTTTGACATGGAGCAGGGTAAGCTCCTCTATGCTACGCTTTGCGCGCATGGACGTGGTAGTGGGGAAAACTACGCTACCTCTTTTTCCAACCAACCGAACTCACATCAGAGCTCTCTGGGCTTCTACCTAACCAATGAGACTTACAGCGGGAGCAACGGCTACTCGCTACGTCTCGACGGGCTGGAGCGTGGGTACAACGATCAGGCACGGGCTCGTGCTATCGTCGTACATGGTGCCGCTTATGTGAATGATCAGATCATCCGACAGGGACGTCTCGGGCGTAGCTACGGGTGCCCTGCAGTGCCTCGTGCACTGGCGCGTCCAATCATCGATGCGATCAAGGGGGGCAGCGTCCTATACATCTACGCCAATCGTCCTGACTACCTCGCCCAGAGCATGGTGCCACGCTCCGAGATGGAGCCTGCTAGAGCCGATCAGGATAGCCGCACGCAGCTGATCAACTAGCTCGGCGTCTTCATCTGACGGTAAGTCTCTATATAATAGTCGTAATAGTGTGCCCAAAGCGCTTGGGCGGCTGTCTGCCGAGCTTGCTTGTAGCATGCCTTCGGGAGTCCTGCGGTAGCTTGCTCTAGGATCGTCGCCAAGGCCTTTGTCACAAAGGCGTCGTCATGATCACGACGTGGGATGACCTGCACACCGTGCTGCAGGCTGTCCGTAGCAGGCTCGCCATAGAGCTCTAAGATCGCCTGGCCAAAGCCAGACAAGTCTGTCGTCACCGTCGGCACGCCATAGGCGATACTCTCTAGCGGCGTGTAGCCCCACGGCTCATAGTACGAGGGAAAAAGGGTCAGATCGAGGGCACTCAGCAGATCATAATAAGGAAAGCCTAGGATACCGTCATGACCATCGAGGTAGGTGGGCACGAAGATCGGATAGATGTGCTGCGCTGTTGCACCTCTTTGGAGTAGCTCGCCTAGACGATTAGCAAGTGTATCCTCTCGCAAGTTGTGCAGCCAATGCGTTAAGTAAGGATACTGTAATGGGGTGATACCGCTCTCTGGGTCGGTATCACTGAGCAGATAGGCTAGGTCGGCTCTAGGCTCGGCAACCCAAGCGGGAATGAAGAAGTAAAGGATGAGGTCAGACGAAAGCTTCGCTTGCTGCTGGAGGAGGCTCTCGAGAGAAGCGACAATGAGGTCGATCCCTTTGTTGCGATACTCGTAGCGTCCCGAGGTAGCGACGAGTGTCGTGCGCTCAGCGGCAAAGGTTTTGCCATAAAGCCGGCTGGCAACGTCTAGCAATCGCTGGCGAGCCTTTGACTTAAAGCGACTTGTAGCCAATGCGTGGAAGCCATTCGGCAAGACCACTGGCGTACGCTCCAAGAGCTGTGTACACTCCAGAGCGGTCACCTCGCTGACCGTCGCAAAGATGGTGGCGGTATGGGCGGCCGCCTTCTCTAGCGCATGCTTCGCCTCGACATGCAGTTCGCTCGCCATCTGATCTCCGTGGTAGCCCGTGAAGTAGCGGTAGAGATCCTTGCCATTGCTACAGATAGAGCGCCCCACGGTCGTGGCGTGGGTGATAAAGAGCGAGCGCAGGTCTGGCTGCTGCAGGTGATGATAGAGCAAGCCCATGCCAGTGATCCACTCATTATAAATAGCTATCGGCTGACTCCCAGGCGACGCGAGCTGCGGAGTCACAGCGAGCAGTGTCGCGGCAGCTGCAAGGGCAAAGAGACAGGAGTCGTCGTAGTCGCCATAGCCGAGGTCCGACTGGATGCCGTAGTGCTGCCACATGAGGTAGTAGAGTTGATCACGGACTGTGGCGAGTGGCTTGTAGTCCACGAGGATCGTTTGCGCTTCGCCCCCAGGCGTGAGCCAGTAGCCCTGCGTGATCGGTAGCTCCACGCCCAGTAGCGAGATGTGACTGGGCAGGGTGATGCAAAAGGTCTCCGCACGAAAGTCTACCATCTCCTCCATCGGTCGAAGACGAGGACCCACGAAAAGAACTTGCTCCGCCCCGTGGCGATGCATCATCTCGCCCGCTCGTGACGAGAGGACGGTGTAGATGCCACCCACCTTGTTGGCAACCTCCCACGACACCTCTGAGATAAAGTATGCGTCAATCATTGCTTGCTGTGCGCTCTTCTAATGTAATCAGCAGATCATACGCCACACGACGACAGTGCATCGGTAGCTCTTCGGCAGAGACATAGGACTCCAACACCTCCGTCAGCTTTTCTGGCAAAGGCTTGTCAGACTGTCGCTTCGTATAGTTTGCGATGGTCAGGAGTGCCACGTAAAGCTTCGACTCATCAGTAGCGTTGCTTAAGACAACCTCCTCCGCCCAGCGAATGGCTAGTGGTGCGTATGATAGGAGGTTAAAGGCAAGCTGCTCCTGTAGCTCCACATTGGTTGCCTTCTCTAGGAAAGCCGCTACGTCTTGCTCCGTGAGCTCCTCACGGGGGAAGAGCATCGTGGAGAGGATCAGCAGCTCCCGCACGGAGGTGTCCCGCAGTGCCTCGGCAAGCTGTCGGGAGGGCTGGTACTGCGCCGCAAGCTCTAGGAGATAGCCACGTGTCCAGCCCCAGTTGTAGCGGTAATCCAGTCCCGACTCCCGCATCGACTGCGCCACAGAGCCGTCCATACGTGTGCGGAGCGCAGCACGTATGGCAGCAAGCTGTGTGGCGATCGTCTCTTCGTCTATCGGGGAGTTAGGCACGTGCTATGAGCTCTGCGATGAGACCACCCATACGCTTGGAGGCAGCATTGGCGGCAGCGACCACCTCGTCGCCATCGTTCGTATAGTCTCCCTCGAAGTGCCACCCCTCATTGGTGATGACCGACATGCCGAAGATGCGGATACCCGCATGGCGAGCCACAATCACCTCAGGCGTCGTGCTCATGCCGACCGCATCGGCACCGACGGTCTGCCAATACTTATACTCTGCAGGCGTCTCATAGGAAGGACCGGTAAGACTTACGTAGACACCCTTCTGGAGTGCCAACTTTTGCTCTTGAGCGATGGTCTCAGCGAGCGCGATCAGTTCACGATCGTAAGCACGTGTCATATCGGGGAAGCGGACGCCAAAGTTCTCATCGTTAGGACCAATGAGTGGGTTGGGAAGCATATTGATGTGATCCCTGATAATCATCAGGTCACCCACGTGGAAGTTCGAGTTGATGCCGCCCGCAGCGTTAGAGACGATGAGGATCTCGATGCCGAGGAGCTTCATCACCCGCACTGGCAGCGTGACCACCTCCATCGGGTAGCCCTCGTAGTAGTGAAAGCGTCCCTGCATCGCCACCACGGGGACACCGCCCAGCGTGCCAGAGATGAAGTTGCCCTTGTGACCGATAGCGGTCGAGTGTGCGAAGTTAGGGATTTCGCTGTATGGGATAACCGTCGGGTTAGCAATCTCGTCGGCTAGACCGCCCAGACCGCTACCTAGTATGATGCCCACGCGGGGCTGCGCCGATATCTTGCTCTTGATATAGTCGGCTGCTTGCTGATATTTTTGAAAGTCCATAGTCTATTTCGTTTGATAGTGAAAAGGTCTTTACCCCTTGCGGTGAAGTAGGTCATGAGCCGTGCGACGAGCCATCTCGATGATGCGCTCCATGCCGACGATCTTACGGTCACGCATGAGGATTGCTCCGTCCACAATGGTCGTCGAGACGATTGTCGAGGAGCCTGCGTAGACGAGATTAGAAGTCAGATTGTGACAAGGTACCATGCTCGGTGCCTTGAGGTCTATGAGACAAAGGTCGGCTAGATAGCCCTCCTCGATGCGTCCGCCCTTGAGTCCCAGCATAGCGTAGCCCACCTCCGTTGCCGAGCGGTAGATGTCGGGAGCGCAGACCGCTGTCGGGTCGTAGCGCCACACCTTGCCCAGGAGCGAAGCCATACGCATAGCGATGTACATGTCTAGGTCGTTGCTCGAGGAGCAACCGTCCGTACCAATAGCCACAGGGATACCCCGCTCCTTCATCTCTTCATAGCGGAAGCGCCCACCACTGGCCAGCTTCATATTGCTCGCCGGGTTGTGAACTAGTGTACAGCCGTGGCGTGCTAGGATATCCAGCTCCTCATCGTCCAGCCATAAGCTGTGCGCCATGATGCAGCGAGGCGAGAGCGCATCGATCTGCTCTAGATAGCGGACAGGCGTCGTGCCATGCTCGGCAATACAATCCTTCACCTCACGCTCTGTCTCCGACAGGTGCAGGTGAATGGGGATCTCATGCTCCTCGGCAAACTCCTTGGCAAAGTGCAACTGATCACCCGAAACGGTGTAGATAGCATGTGGTCCCACACTCCAGCCGATCCGCTCAGGTAGCTCTGCGAAGAGCTCTTCATAGCGGTAGCAATTGTCCCGATCCAGCTGTGCCCGCTCGGCATCGCCACGGTCGAAGAGCGTGTAGCTCAGATTAGCCCTTATGCCTGTCTCCAGCACCGCACGAGCGGTCGCCTCAGGCGCTGTGTACATATCGAGGAAGCAGGTCGTCCCGCTCTGGATCATCTCCACACAGCCGAGCAAAGCTCCGACGTAGATATCCTCCTCCGTCATGTGTGCCTCCACGGGCCAGATGTAGTCCTCCAGCCACGTCTGCAACGGCAGGTCATCGCCATACCCTCTGAAGAGCGTCATGGCACAGTGTATGTGTCCGTTGCAGAGTCCTGGCACGACCGCCTTGTCACGGCCGTCGAGGATGATCGTATCTTCATCGATCGGGAGCAGATCCGTACCGATCTTGTCGATACGGTTGTCCACGATCAAGAGATCTTGCGTCGCCCCTCCGATGAGCGACTCCTTAATTAGTATACTACTCATGCCCGTTTAGTTGAATAGTCGGTAAAACTCAGCTACCGCCTCGACACCCTTGCGGAAGACGCCCACCGAAAAGCTCTCATTGGGCGAGTGGATTGCATCCTCCTCCAGACCAAAGCCCATCAATACCGTCTTGAGTCCGAGGATCTTCTCAAAAGCAGCAATAATCGGAATGCTACCGCCACTGCGTATCGCTAGCGGAGCCACCCCGTAAGCCTTCTCGACCGCCTGAGCAGCAGCCTGGTAAGCAGGCAGGTCTAGCGGACAGTAGTAGCCCGCACCGCCGTGCATCGGCGTCACCTTCACATGGACAGACTTAGGCGCGATCTGCTCGATATACTCCTTCATCAGGCGAGAGATCTCCTCATGATCCTGATTAGCCACCAGACGGCAAGAGAGCTTAGCGTAAGCCTTCGAGGGAAGCACCGTCTTGGCACCTTCGCCTTGATAACCGCCCCAGATACCGCACACGTCAAAGGAAGGACGACAGCTATTGCGCTCTAGCGTAATGTAGCCCTCCTCGCCTTGCGTCTCACGAATATCCAGCGCACGGCAGTAAGCCTCCTCGGAGAAAGGCGCCTTGCGAATCATCGCACGCTCCTCGTCGGAGAGTGGTAGCACCTTGTCGTAGAAGCCTGGTACCGTGATGCGTCCCTTGTCGTCTACGATCTGAGCAATGATCTTGCACAGCTCATTGATCGGGTTAGCGACAGCACCGCCGAAGTGGCCCGAGTGCAGATCCCTATTGGGACCCGTTACCTCCACCTGCCAGTAGGCGAGACCACGCAGACCTGCCGTAATGCTCGGCGTCTCCTCGCTCAGCATCGTTGTGTCAGAGACGAGGATCACATCCGCTGCCAGCAGATCCTTGTGCTCACGGCAGAAAGGCGACAAGCTCCCTGAGCCAATCTCCTCCTCACCCTCGAAGATAAACTTCACATTGACCCCAACCAAGCCAAGTGCCTTAGCAGTCTCGAAGCCTTTGAGCTGGATCATAATCTGCCCCTTGTCGTCATTAGCGCCACGAGCGTAGATGCGGCCATCGCGTATTTCAGGTTCAAAGGGCTGGCTCTCCCATAGCTCCAGAGGCTCCACGGGCATCACGTCATAGTGCCCGTAGACGAGGATGGTCTTCGTCGCCCCAGGCTGCTTATAGTGTCCGAAGACGATGGGGTTGCCCTCCGAAGGCATCACCTCCGCCTCCTGCACCCCTAGCGAGAGCAGGTGGTCACGCAGATACTCGGCGGCACGCTGCATATCAGCCTTGTGCTCGCTCTGCGCGCTGATCGACGGGATACGCACGAGACCGTATAGGTCCTCGTGAAAGCGGTTCTCGTGCTCCGCTATGTACTCTTTGATGTTTGCCATAGTAACGCTATTCTTGTTTTTCGATTGCTCCGTAAAGATACAAAAAAGCTCCCAACCCTCACAACCGGCCTTGCAACCAACCCTCCGATGAACCAAGAAGGCCTCCAGCCTCTCTTTCCTTCGTAGGGGAGAACAGAACTAACACATTATATATACAATATACAATGAGTCAGCTCCTCCCTCCAATCTCTAGCCTCTAACCTCCAATCTCTATTTACATATCTTTACGGGGAAATTCGTCCGATTCCCTCCTTTCTCGAATATCCACGTGGAAAATCTCAAATCTCCACGTGGATATTTTTCTTTTTCCACGTGGGCGTCAAACAATTCCTCCGAAGTTTCATTTGATTCCTCCGAGGAATTTTTTATTTCCTACCTGGGAAATAAAAATTCTCCACGTGGGAATTTCGAAATATCCAGGTGGAAATCACTTTTCACCGACACAGCGCCGTATCGATATGTAGTCGGCTCTAAATTATTGTAACGAACCGGCATCGAATTTCCCCAGCCAGAGAACTTTTTGCCACACACCATTCTCTCTATTTTGCTACCTTTGCACATGTCATCTAGGCTCTACAACTATGCAGCACTTTACCCTAAAGTCCCTACTCTTGCCACTCCTGCTACTCCTAGGAGCAACCTATGCTATGGCGCAGGTGCGCGCCATCACGAGCGATGGCGATGAGGTAATGCTCTACCCCAATGGCACGTGGGAATATATCAATAGACGACCTAACCCCTATGACTATCAGGAGCCCTCGACAGCCGTCGGAGCGGGCATCTCAGGTCGGCATATCGGCATCATAGTGCGCAGGCAGATGCTCTTCGTGCTACGTGATGGGATGCTGGAGGATGTCATCATCTATGACTCAAAAGGTCAGCCCGCCTACTCCTACCGCGACGGGGTCTACCAGCTCCCCTATGGGTGGCAGGTGAGGTACGAGCCTCTCTCCGACCGAGTAGCCCAATTCGGTCCCTACACATTTAAGTATCAGATGCTCTCGGATCGACTGGAGCGGGTCGGCACCTGCGAGATAGACTACGAGATGCTTTCCGACCGCGTCAGACGGATCGGAGGCTACGACATCCGCTACGACGCTTTCTCTAGCCTTATCAGAGGGGTAGGCAATATAGAGATCCTGTATGACGCTTTCAACGAGCGCGTCACAGGCCTTCGTGGGCAAGACCCCAATCTCGAGATCTACTTCATGCGCCAGGGCAAGAGGCGTCCACTCCCTCTGCTGTAGCGTCTTGTGAAGATACTTGGTCTGAACATTTCGCACTCCATATATATAATGAGTGACTAGCCGCAATCCTATGGATCACATCATGCTGACCGAAAAGCTACAGCAGACGCTGGAGGCCTTTATGGAGTACCTGCGACTGGAGCGAAACGCCTCGCCGCTCACGCTCACCACCTACCGCCCCGCCATCACCTCCTATATGGAGTGCGCCCTAGAGCAGGCCAGCGACGAGTGGCAGCCTGGTGATGCCGATCGAGACCTGGTACGCAACTGGATCATGCAGCAGATGGACAACGAGCTGACCAGTACGACGGTCAACAAGAATCTGAGTGCCGTCAAGTCCTTCTACAAGTATCTTCAGCTACGTGGTCTCATCGACAATAATCCGACTCGCTATCTGCGAGGGCCCAAGCGAGAGCACACACTCCCCTCTTTCCTCACACAAGCTCAGATAGAGGAGGCACTAGAGACGATCTCGACCGATTCCGAGGACTTTCTCGCAGTACGCAATCGGCTCATCATAGAGACTATCTACCAGACCGGTCTGCGCCGTGCTGAGGTGGCTAGCCTAGAGACGCAGCAAGTAGACCTCGCCTCCATGTCGCTACGCGTGGTGGGTAAGGGGCGCAAGGAGCGTATCGTCCCCTTTGGGGAGGCTCTCAAGGAGCAAATGAAGGCTTATCTCACATTAAAGGATCGAAAAGTGGGTCAGTCTCGTTATTTTTTTGTTACTTTGAAGTGCAGACCGCTCTCAGGAGCTGACGTCTATCAAGTGGTACACAAAGCACTCGATGTAGTGCCAGG
>QWCK01002314.1_pt1 | contig 24432 bp, 23 predicted proteins | sample 1972571 | NCBI WGS metagenome assembly QWCK01 (sample SAMN09866710, study PRJNA288562) | Human gut metagenome isolate term2_stool, whole genome shotgun sequencing... | isolation source: gut | host: Homo sapiens | place: USA: California | reverse complement strand
ACAAAGGGAAACAGAGGGTGGAAAGCCCGACGAGGAAACGCCCGTCGAAACGCCCTCCGACATCGACATGGCCAAGGCTGCGAAGATAGCCGAGATAGCAGCCTACTCTGACAGCGATGCGGTGAACAGCCTTACATTTAACGGTATCAAGACATGGCTCACGCGTACTGTGCGTGACGGCTATGATACGAGCATTACGGCTGCAAAAAATCTTGGAGAGACAAACGTCACATTTATGGTAGGCGACAATGAGATGCAGTTGCCAGTAGAGCAAGCACGCAGAGTACTTGATTTGGTGCAACGTTATGCCGATGCGTGTTTTATCGTTACCGAGCGGCACAAAATAGCCGTGAGAGCATTGCAGACGGTGGAAGAGGTGGAAAGCTATGACTACACAACTGGTTACCCTGAAAAATTAGCACTATGAGATTAAAGGGCATAATGTGGCGTGCCGGTGTGAACGGCTGTGGGGTGTTTGGCATCAAGCCACCACTATGGAGGAAGTACCAAGCGTGTTGCGAGCTGCACGATGCGATGTACGACTTAGGCGGTGACGGTAAAGATAGGTTCAGAGCCGACAAACGACTGCTCGTGGATATGGTAGAAAGAAGTACAGGCTCATGGCTTATGGCATGGTGCTTTGTATATTATCTGTCGGTAAGAATGTTTGGCTGGTTGTTTTTCAATTATCAAGGAGGAGCCTCCCCCGCCCCCTCCGAAGGAGTGGAGAACAGACAGGGGGGATATCAACTTGTCAACTCGTCAACTATCAAATTGTAAACTAAAAGAAATCTTCGAGGGACGATTTTGTAAAATAAAAAATATATGCAAAGAAATACGAAAGAATGGATACAATACGGCTCAGCGATAGCCTTGCTAACAAGTGGTGTAGCAATGGCTTTCTTGAGCTTCTTCTTGAATGGCGGCGACTTAAAAGATAGCGTGCTGTGGTATGTGAGCCAAACGCTCGTGTACGCTGGTTCTATCTTTGGCGTCGGCATTTACGTGCAGAGCAAGTGGGGCGAAGTAAAAAACTATGTAGACAAACGTCTGCGTGATAATATTGATGAAGATGAGACTCAGAGCAAGTAATCTGTTAATTCAGAAACTAAAAGAATTTGAGGGACTTCGATTGGTGGCGTACAAGCCCACGAAAGCAGAGCGGTGGTGGACGATTGGCTACGGACACAGCGCAGGCGATGTGCGTGCAGGAATGCGCATCACAGCGGAAAAGGCGGAGGAACTGCTCAAACGTGACCTTTTCTTTGTAGAAAAGTTCGTGAACGGCATACCCAAGGTAAAGACGCAAGGACAGTTCGATGCGTTGGTTTCATTTACCTACAATGTGGGCGTTGGAAAGTTGAAAACGTCTACGCTGCTAAAGAAAATCATGCACGATGCGCCCACGATAGAGATACAGAGAGAGTTCATGAAGTGGGTGTACAGCGGAGGAAAAAAGCTGGACGGACTGGTGAAAAGGAGACGGTGGGAAGCGAAAAGGTGGACAGTATGAAAAAGATATTACTTTTATTTTTTGTACTCATGTCGCTGACTGGCTGCAAGACCGTTAAATTTGTGCCTGTACCCGAGTACCACACCTTATATAAAACGAGGGTGGACACGGTGCAGCGTTGGGATAGCGTGTACTTCAGGGATAGCGTGTTTATAGCTACAAAAGGTGATACGGTGTATCTGACCAAGACGCATTGGAGGGAAAGGTTCAGAAACGTGTACCACGTAAAAGTAGACACTATCATGCAGCGTGACAGCATTCGTGTGCCTTACCCCGTCGAGAAATCACTCTCCAAGTGGGAGCAGGCGAAAATGGACTTCGGCGGTATAGCCATCGGTGGTACGATCGCGCTCGTTATCTTAGTCATTATCCGAGTGACTAAGTCAGTGCATAAGATATAGGTTGAGTTTTATTCTCATTCGTCAAATAAATATAACTCCTGATATTTCCTTGGATATGCCTTGTCAAGATTAATCATGAACTTGTTCCAATCATAATTTGATATTACAGCGATAGCATGTACAGCTTCAAGATGTTGCCTGAGCCTTGGTAATCCTATATCTCGGCTAAGAAACTGGTGGTGCTTGTATGTTCTGTTCCCACTTTTGTTTTTAGGGTTTAACTTCTCCAATTCTGGTAATACAGGAGCCAGCCTATCATATACAATTTCTTTTATCCATGTGCCGACGACTCCGGGGCGTTTTGAAGTCTTCTGCCATGTCCATTTGCGCATTTTGTATAAATCCTCGAAAAACACATCGTCGAATGTTTTCACCCACTTTGCCGCTTCTTCTTGCAGAAATGAATTGAAAAATTTCTGAAGCTCGTCTTTAGCCCTTGTTTTTTCCTTATCATACCCAGTTGCCTCGTCCACTAATGCAATGATACCTGTTTTCGCTACGGCTCGGATAATGATATTTGCATTTCTTATATAAATTTCTGGAATATCATACCCTGATTCGCCGGCTTTAATTATTACATCGCATAAATCAATAAGCAAGGTTGCTTCATACCCGTACGTATCAGACTGTGAGCCTCCTGCATCATTTCTCTTGAATATTATCGGGCTGTTCATCCGTTGGAAAGTATCTCCATCGCCGGTTTTAATTTCTCTAAGCAGATTTTTGATAGGGTCTCTCGACACGAATCTTGACAGCCATGTACCACTTGAACTTGTTGCTCCTATGGCTTTCTGCATTCCACGTCCGGAAAACACGCGTGTACCATCCTCAAGTACGTAGCATGGCAACTCTAAACTGCCAAGACGTAATGGCGTTTTATCCGATCCATATTTTGCTTTAAGTATCTTTTCCTCGATTGCTATTTCAGAATAATCTACTCCGATTGCTTGCGAAATCTTCTCCAGTGAGGATTTCGTTGTTGTACCATTAATCAGCTTACTCATTCCAACCTCTGTCATTCCAATTTTTGAGGCAAGCTCTTTTTGTGTCATTCCAATTTTTGGAAGAATCTCCTTTAACCTATGTTTCATAATATAAAAGTTTAATTAACTGTGCAAATATAGGAATATTTGTTTAATAAACGGTTGAAATATTAAACTTTATTTTGCTTCCGCCTCAAATGTGAGGTTTTTAGATTTATAAATCCCCCGCCGTCCGTGATGGATAGCGGGGTGTTTCTTGCAAATGTTGTAAGAACTTGCAAGAATTGCAAAAGTCCCCAACCGCCATCACGGACGGCGGGGAACAGTTTGCTCTCGCCATATTTATTCAATAGTTTAAAACAGGAATTACTCACTTTGTAAATTCTATTATTTTTGCTATAGCATCATCTGCATGCTTCTTCATTATTCTGATGTAGTTATATATAGGTCTGTTTTGTTTCATTGATTGTCCTATTGTGTATTCCAGAACATCAAGTGAAATTCCAAGCTCAAACCCATACTGCACAAATGTTTTACGAGCAGAATAGTAGCACAATCGCTTTATTCCTATTTTCTGACCAATTTTTCTAAGTGTTCTCCCTACATATCTATTAAAATTTCCGTAAGAAAATTTATATCCAAAATTCAGCATTCCGCTCTTGGACACATACTTCTCTATAATAACTCTTGCTTCTTTTGGAATAGATATATCTATACGCTTGTCTCCTCTTTTTGTGTTCTTTGTCTTTGTTCGTACATATTCGATATGACCACCAGATGAAAAATCTATTTTCAACAAGTCAATTAAATTTATTCCGCCGAGATAAAAACTAAGAAACCATAAGTCTTTTGCAATTCTTTCGATTTTGCTTTTAGCAAGATATGACCTAAATCTCCTGAACTGTTCTGTTGAAATATCCAAATCTCGATTTAACGATTGTGGTATCTTGCAATCTTGGAACGGATTGATGTCCTGTTTTACGAAATATCGCTTCCTACCTAAGTTGGTCAAGACCCTTAACCTCGTCAGGTACATTCCTATTGTGGTCTGGTTAAGTTTCTTCCTGTTTCGTAAAAAACGCTCAAAGTTAGAGACCGTAACTGGGGTTATTGATTTAGCAGGAATATCACCTTTTGAGAATTCTATAAAATATTGTCCGCATCGTTCAATAAGCTCAGCATATCCCATGCGACCATCTTCTTTCAACTCTCTAACATAATCATCGCGAATTTTTCCGATTGTTATATTGTCGTCTGTTTTGTGAAATGATAGGATAGTGTTCTTTAGATCTTTTGCTGAAAGATTACCTTTATTATAGATGTCGTCTAAAATTTTCTGATATTTGTTCAGCAAAGTCCGTAACTGAACATTCATAATATCTGCATCATAACGTTTTATTACGTTCCCGTTCTTAAACTGGGATATATCATCTATAATGTACGGAGTTATAATATATGCCGTTTCATGATGATGTCTTACAGCTATTCTTATTTTATGCTTTCCATTTGCAAGCTGTTTTGCCTTGAAAATGGTTAAGGAAAGTGTTGCCATTTTATAAAAGTTAAAATAAAGGATACTCAAAAGGATACGCGTTTAGCGTCAAATTTGAGAAAATAATCTCTTTTTTTTAACTGATATATAGTTCTGCGTGGAGTGCAGAATGTGCGTCAATGTCAGCGTTTAAAGGACTTCCGCTACTGTGATCCGCATGGGGCTCGAACCCATGACCCCAACATTAAAAGTGTTGTGCTCTACCAACTGAGCTAGCGGATCTTTGTACCAACTTATAGTAATTATAAGCGGGTGCAAAGGTAGTTAGTTTTTTTGTAAATGCCAAATAAATAAATGCTTTTTTGATTCCAAGCAATTATTATTTGTTCTTTCTGCCGAATATGGAGAAGTGTACATAGCGCTTCGGATGTGCTTTGACGTTCGTAACCAACGAATCGGCATTCACCACGGCAGAGTTGAGATTGTTATAGAAAGTAGGATCGTTCAACAACCTTCCAAAGGTTCCCTCGTTGCTGTTCAGCCGGTCCGTAAAATTTTGTACGTTGGTCAAGGTCTGATTGACCTTAAGCATGGTTCCATCTATATCCACAGCAGCGAGCTTGGCTGTCAGTATGGCTGTATTGTCGAAGGTTGTGCTTGCCCTGTCGAGTGTCACTTCTGCCTTGTCCATCACCTTGGGAAAACCTACATTCAAACTGGCGATCAACCTGTTTAGACTTGCAGTTGTCGTGGTAAGATTGCTAGATACAGTCTCCACATTTTGCAGCGAATGAGCCAATGCGGGGTCTCTTGTCAGCATGTTGATGCTGGCCAGAATACTGTCCATCTTGGGTACAACGCGCTCGATAGACGGCATCAACTTGCCCACGGCACCTGTCACGCCATCGTTGATTGACCCATCGATCGTGTCGCCAGGTTGCAGCAGTGCTTGCCTGTTATCAGGGAGAATCAGGTTCATGTGCACACTCCCCATAATGTCGCTCACAATCTCGGCCCTCGATCCATAGGGGATGTGCAAGGCTTTGTCTGCTTCAAACTCCACAAGGATGCCTTGTTTGCCGGAGTAGTCGTATTGGATTTCCTTGACAAGCCCCACTTGGAAGCCTTTGGCATAAATGGGACAGGATTCCGTGAGTCCGTTGATATCAGCGAACTTGATGTAATATGTGCTGTTGTGTGAAAACACAGACGTTCCCTTAAGGAAGTTGAGGCCGAAGTACAATAGCACAATCCCCACAATAGCCACTAAAGCTATTTTGACCTCGTTTGTGAAAAACTTCATATATTCTCTTGATACTCTATTTGTTATCTGTTGGCTTTAAACTCTCTTATCCCTTCATTCACATTGATCTTTTTTCCATCTTTGAAGGCAATGATGAAACATTCGGGAAACCTGTCCAGAATTTCTTTCCGCAGCCGGTATATCATGTTATAGTCATTGCTTGCCCCGTATGTGTATTTCTTGTATTCTCCTTCCTCGTAGCTGTCACAGCCTACGAGTCCCTTGAAGTTTGGATCACCGGCCTTCAGCTGGTTTCTACTGGCAAGAATCTGCACTTTAAACACGGGCTTGGACTGATCTGCATTCCCTGTCGGCGAGACAATCTTTTTTTCCACAGTCTTATCGGAAACAGCCTTGTCGGAAACAGCCTCCTGGTTCGTCTGACTGTTCTGAGGAGCTTTCTCTTGCGGTTGGTTGGTCACCTGCGTCTGTGGCGGCCGTACTGCCACGACCTTGGCCATACGGTTGGTCTTGCTGCTGCGGTAGGGCACCCTGATGTTGGTGTCATACTTGTTCTTGTAACGAACAAATGCATTGTAAATGCCCTTTGTGTAGCAATCCAGACCAGCTTCGGAATTAAGGAACTGCTCCTCGTCGGGTGTTGAGATAAAGCCCAGTTCGAGCAGTACAGCGGGCATGGAGACCCATCTCAGCACCGCAAGATTGTTCTGGTGAGAACCGGCATCCCGGCGTCCCGTGGCCGCACATACCTCTGCCTGCATCAGCCGCGACAACTCCACACTGCGTTCGCGATTCTTGTCGGCTATAAACTCGAACATGATGTCGCTTTCCACTGAATTAGGGTCAAAGCCCTTGTACACAGTTTTATAGTTATCTTCAAGATAAATCACGGAGTTTTCCCGCTTGGCCACGTCAAGGTTCTCGAGTATTCCCACATTGCCGGTTCTCTGTCCCCGGCCCAAGGTATAACTTTGAAAACCGCGCACCAAACGGTTGCCAGGAACGGCATTGATATGAATCGAGATGAAAAGGTCGGCCTTCTTGCTATTGGCAAAGTCTGCCCTACTCTTCAGGGCAACGAACTGATCTGACTTTCTGGTATAGAACACTTTGACATCCGGACAGTTTCGTTCGATCATCCTTCCCAGCGACAGTGCGTACTTCAGCGTGAGATCCTTTTCCTTCGACACGGCTCCTGGAGCTCCATGATCCTTGCCTCCATGCCCAGCATCGATAACAAGCTTGAAACGCTTGTCAGCACCATTTGCTGTTAATGCAAACATCAGGAGAACCATGAAAGGAGTAAAGAGTCGTCTGAACATGTTAGAAAATTATCTCTTGCAAAAATAGTGAAAACAATCTGTAAACCGCCTATGGGCTTACAGTTTTATCATTTATTAAATGTAAATAGACACCGGCGCCCCTACATTCACCTCCCATGGGAGGATTGAGTTTGACAAGGTCGACCTCTACCATCCTTATCGCTGGCCACCGACTGATGATGGCCTGGCCAATGCGACCGGCTACATGCTCCAGGAGATTGGAAGCCGTTGCCATCTCCTGCTTTGCCAAGGCATAGACTTCGGCATAGTTCACCGTGTCGGCTACATCATCGCTGGTCATGGCTTTGGACACATCCACCTGCATGCGCAGGCTAAGCTCGTAATCGTTGCCCGTCAGACGCTCCTGCGCCTCCACACCATGAAAGGCATGAAAGCGCAGTTTGCGTATATAAATATAGCTATTGGTGAGCATTGCCTTAGATTATCCGCAACGGCTTGCCCCGCAGTTCGTACAGATGAGGCAACCCTCCTGATAGACAAGCGTCTCCTGACCACACACCGGACACGTCTGTCCGGAGGCTATGGTGCCGTCTGTGACATACTTCTTGAGGGCGCGCTCCACACCATTCTTCCAGGTGTTGATGCTCTCATCCTTGAGCTGCAAGGAGCTGACAAGTTTGATGACGTGACTGATGGGCATGCGATAGCGCAACACGCCGGATATCAGCTTGGCATAGTTCCAGTATTCAGGGTTGAACTTCGAGCTCAGTCCCTCAACAGTGGTTTTGTAGCCGCGCTTGTTTTCAAACTGGAAGTCGTAGCGGTGGGTTCCGTCTTCGCAAGTCTGCTTGATGATCTTTCCCTTCACCACCGACTTGGGCAGCACGATCCCCTCGTCGTCGTCCTGAAGACCGGTGAAGATTTCGTAAGGATAACCATCGAGCAAACCGACAAAGGCAACCCACTTGTCCTTGTTGTTCTGGAAGCGCACAACGTCGCAGTCTAAGACTTTCGGACGGGTCTCCTGCACCATGGGGTGGTTCAGGGTGGGGGCGGTAATCGGTTCCGGTGCTTCATGTCGTTCTTCCTTCTTCTTATCCTTCTTCGACACCGACACCATCACGCCCGATCGGCTTCCATCACGGTAGATGGTGCATCCCTTGCATCCCGAACGCCAGGCTTCCACATAGAGTTTGTTCACCAGAGCCTCGTCTACATTGCCGGGGAGATTCACGGTGACCGAGATGCTGTGATCTACCCATTTTTGAACTGCTCCCTGCATGCGCACCTTCATCAGCCAGTCCACATCGTTGGCCGTGGCTTTATGGTATGGAGACCGGGCTACCAGCTCATCAATTTCTTCTTGTGAATATTTCTTGTTGGTGTCAATGCCATTCACCTCCATCCATGTCAGGAACTTCTTGTGATAGACAATATACTCTTCGAAAGAGTCACCTACCTCGTCGACAAAGTCCACATGCACGTCGGTGTCGCTGGGGTTGACCTTACGGCGGCGCTTGTAAACGGGCATGAACACCGGCTCTATACCGCTCGTGGTCTGCGTCATCAGCGATGTGGTTCCGGTTGGGGCAATGGTGAGGCAGGCTATGTTGCGACGCCCGTGTTTCACCATATCCTTATACAGTTGGGGGTCGGCCTCCTTCAGGCGGTTGACAAAGGGATTGTTCTTCTCGCGCTCGGCATCATAGATTTCGAAAGCTCCACGCTCGGCAGCCATCGTTACAGACGAACGATAGGCGTTCAGAGCCAGCGTCTTGTGCACCTTGACAGAGAACTCAGTGGCCTCTTCGCTGCCATAGCGCAGTCCCATGGCTGCTATCATGTCGCCCTCGGCAGTGATGCCAACACCGGTTCGGCGTCCCATGCCGCTCTTGCGCTGTATCTTCTCCCAGAGATGACGCTCCGTGCACTTCACCTCCTCATTCTGGGGGTCGGTGCCCACCTTATCCAATATCATGTCGATCTTCTCCATTTCCAAGTCGACGATATCGTCCATGATACGCTGTGCCAGCTGAACATGTTTGGCAAATTTCTCAAAATCGAACGAAGCTTCCTTGGTAAACGGATTTTTTACATAGCTGTACAGGTTCAGGCTCAGCAGTCTGCAGCTATCGTAAGGACAGAGGGGGATCTCGCCACAGGGATTGGTGCTCACCGTGCGGAATCCCAAGTCTGCATAGCAATCTGGTATACTCTCGCGGATAATGGTGTCCCAAAACAGCACACCTGGCTCTGCACTCTGCCATGCGTTGTGTACGATTTTTTCCCAGAGCTTGCGCGCGGAAATCTCCTTTTCGACCATGGGTTTCTCCGCATCAAGCGGAAATTGCTGCATATAGGGCTTGTCGGCCACGGCGGCTTCCATGAAAGCATCGTCTATCTTGACGCTCACATTGGCCCCGGTCACCTTGCCCTCGGTCATCTTGGCATCGATGAAGGCCTCTGAGTCGGGATGTTTGATACCAACCGAAAGCATGAGGGCACCACGGCGACCGTCCTGCGCAACCTCACGGGTGGAGTTGCTGTATCGCTCCATGAAGGGAACGAGACCAGTGGAAGTCAGCGCGGAGTTGTTGACAGGACTGCCCTTGGGGCGTATATGACTCAGATCGTGACCAACGCCTCCACGACGCTTCATCAGTTGCACCTGTTCTTCGTCCATCCGCATGATGGCTCCATAGCTGTCGGCGTCGCCGTCAAGTCCGATCACAAAACAGTTGCTCAGCGATGCCACCTGCTGGTTATTGCCAATGCCTGTCATCGGGCTACCGGCTGGAATGATGTAGCGGAAATGATCCAACAGACCAAACACATCCTCAGCACTGAGGGGATTTTTGTACTTCTGCTCAATCCGGGCAATCTCACCGGCAATGCGCCAATGCATCTGCTCCGGTGATTTCTCGTAGATGTTGCCAAAACTGTCCTTCATGGCATACTTGTTCACCCACACTCTGGCGGCCAGCTCATCACCGTCGAAATACTTCAATGAGGCCTCGAAAGCCTCATCATAAGAGAATGTCTTTTGATTTTCCATCAGATATATATAGTATAGTTTTTGTCATTGCAAAACTACAAAAGAAATTTGGATTTGGACCAACTTCTCGGAGATATTTATTGGCAAAGTTTACTAATTTGAAAATTTTTGATAACTTTGCAATAATTAAATTCTCCAAAATGAAAAACTTAACACAACGACGGACTATCCGGAAATATGCTGACAGAAAGGTTTCCACTGATTTGCTTCATCAACTGCTTGAGCAGGCGGAGCGAACGCCCACGATGGGCAACCTGCAGCTATACAGTGTCATCATCACAAAGGATGACCAGAAAAAAGCGCAACTTTCGCCGGCTCACTTCAATCAACCTATGGTGAAAGAAGCTCCTGTTGTGCTCACATTTTGCGCCGATTTTCGTAGGACGACACTTTGGGCAAAGGCAAGAAGTGCCCGGCCGGGCTATGACAACTTCTTGAGTTTCATCAATGCGGCCACCGATGCCCTGCTTTACTGCCAGACTTTTTGTAACCTTGCCGAGGAACAAAGATTAGGCACATGTTTTCTGGGAACCACCGTATATATGCCGCAAATGATAATCGACACATTAAAACTTCCCAAACTTGTTTTTCCAGTGGCGACAATCACACTGGGATGGCCTGCCGAATCGCCGGCCATGACTGATCGGCTTCCACTTGAGAGCATTATCCACGAGGAGACCTACGAAGACTATACACCCGAAAGAATAGATGAATTCTACGTCACCAAGGAGCAACTACCCGAGAACCGGCACTTCGTTGAAATTAACAACAAGGAGACCCTGGCGCAAATTTTTACCGATATTCGCTATACCAAAAAGGATAACGAGGCCATGTCGGAGGGATTGCTGAAAGCACTACGCACCCAAGGTTTTCTCCCATCGAGTGATTGAAAAATGAAAGGAGCCGACAACGCGCAGCCAATTGTCAATTCACAATGTACAATTTACAATGTACAATTGATAATTGTGAATTGTGAATCTTGAATTTTGAATTACAACACCTCCCGGACAAAGCTCATCATGAACCTGTCCGGGAGGATTTTATGTATCATACAGCGATGATGTTCGCGCCGTATAAATTATGTCATCGCCATTAGTCTACAATGATAGGCTTGTATTTCGGAACAAGAAGTTTCATGACTACCCATCCTATGAGATAAGCCACAGAACAGATGCTAAACACTATCATATATCCGGCTGGTTTGCCATGGAAACCCATGAATGCGAAAGCTGTATCCTGTGCGTGAGCATAATCGAAGAGCATACCTGACCCTTTGTTGATGAGGAATGATCCGATACCTCCCGCCATGGCACCAATGCCGGTTATTGTCGCAATGGTGGATTTGGGGAACATGTCACCAATGGTTGAATACAAATTGGCGGACCAAGCTTGGTGCCCCGCACCCAGCAAACCGATAATAATGGCTGGCCACCATGCACTGTGGGTTCCCAGCGGCTGAGCCAGCAAACCCAATATGGGGAAACAGGCAAAGATGAGCATGGCACGCATGCGACCGATATAGGGGTTCATTCCCTTTTTCTCCACAAAATAGGTTGGTAGGTAACCGCCACCAATACTCAACACCGTTACAATAGCGTAGAGCGTAAAGATCAAGGCGATAGCCATGGTGGAGTCAGACGTATAACCATACTGGTCGGAGAAATATGCCGGAGCCCAGAAGAGGAAGAACCACCACACACCATCAGTGAGCAACTTACCCATGATGAAGGACCAAGTCTGACGATAGGTAAAACACTTGAAAAAACCAATGGTCTTCTCTTCTTTTTCCTCTTCGTCGCTTGTGGCCAAAACATTGGCAGCATGATCTTCGTTATCTTGCTCGATATACAGCAACTCCGCTTGGTTTACATACTTGTTCTTCTTGGGTTTGTCATAAAGCCAAATCCAAAATGCCATCCAAACATACCCCAGTGCACCGATGATGATAAACGCCATTTCCCATCCCAGCGCACGCGCAATCAGAGGAATGCTGGCAGGAGCTGCCAACGCACCGATCGACGCACCACTGTTGAAGATAGACGTAGCAAAGGCGCGGTCTTTCTTTGGGAAATATTCGGCCGTCACCTTGATTGCTGCAGGGAAGTTGCCGGCCTCGCCGACGGCAAGAATCAGGCGGCATGAGAGAAACAGCCACACACTAATCGTGGCAATAGCCACAGCCGCATCGCTTCCAGCCTGTACCATGCGCAGCGCTTCGATGGAGTTATAGCCTTCTGCTTGCATAGCTACCCAGCCGCATCCTGCGTGCATCACTGCACCCGTAGACCATACGCCGATAGCTATCAGGTAGCCTTTTTTCGTACCCATCCAATCGACAAACTTTCCAGCAAACAAGTTGGCTAAGGCATAAAAAATAGAAAACCAGCCAGTGATTGTGCCATAATCGTTGTCGGTCCAATGGAACTCAGGGGCGATAAAGTCTTTCCAAGTCAGGGATAATACCTGACGATCCAGGTAGTTCACTGTGGTTGCCAGAAACAGCAAACCACAGATGACCCACCTGAAGTTGGACATTTTTTTTGTTTGAATAGCAGACATTGTAGTGTTTTATAAGTAGTTGATTTGATTATTTCAAGTCGGGAATAGGAACCACTTGCATATCGGTATAAACTAAGTTTTCACCGGCCATACCCCAGATGAAAGTGTAGTTGCTTGTACCAGCAGCACAGTGAATGCTCCACTGCGGAGAAATCACAGCTTGCTCATTGTTAAGCCAGATGGGGCGTGTTTCCTGAGGCTCACCCATCATATGCAGAATCTTCTGACCTTTGGGCACCTTGTAATACAGGTAGGTTTCCATGCGACGGCAGTGAGTGTGAGCCGGCATGGTGTTCCAAACAGAGCCTTCTTTCAACTCCGTTACACCCATCTGCAGCTGGCAAGTACGAACATTGGCCACACCATCGATGAGCAACTGGTGGATAACTCGGTCGTTACTCTCCTTCATGCTACCGGCCTTGATATTGTTGGCCTCTTTCAGCGTAACTTTCTTGTTAGGGAATGTGGCATGAGCACAAGCAGAGTTCATGTAAAACTTGGCCGGCTCTGCAGCATTCTTGCTCGACATCACAATATCCTTGGCGCCGCGTCCTACATATAATGCCTCTTGGAAACCGAGGTCATACTTTTTACCATCGACTGTTACGGTGCCGTCGCCACCAACGTTGATAATACCCAACTCGCGGTTGTCGAGCAGGTTGCGTCCGTCATCACCCTTGCTGGCATCAACATAGAGCGGTGCTATGGAAACGAGCTTGAGCGGTGTGGAGGTTGGCTCTGCACCACCAACGAGGAAGCGGTCATACATCGTGTAGGTCCAGTTCACCTCGCCCGGGGCAAAAACCTTGTCCACAAGATATTCCTTGCGCAGGCGGTCTGTGGTGTAATGCTTGGCATCGTCCGGACCTGTTGCCCAACGCATGTTATAATTGGTGTAAGCATTCTCTGCATGAACTTCGTATGCTTTAATAGAGTTCTGTGCCAAACCATATCCGGCAACCAGGCACAACGCGATTGTCAATAGAGTCTTTTTCATTTTGATGATTTTATTAGTTAATTACTGTTTCTTGCTGCTTTTTGAGTCCAATGCTTGGCTGGCAGCTTTTTCGTCTTTAATGATAAGTCTACGGTTCCATAGCATCATTCCTACGGTGACGATCACCAGAACGGCTGCTCCAATCATCTTGGCATACTTCGTAGCCGCATAGATGATGTAGCCCAGCAGTGAACTTGCAAAGTCCATGCTACCGGCCATAAATCCATCGGGAACATCGGCTGCCTTGTCACCAGTGGCCGCAAATACCGATGCTGCAGCCTTGGTGAAGTCGGGAGCCATGTCCGTAACGAACCAAAGACCGACAAGCAGTGCAACGAGTCCGATGATGTAAGTCCTCACAACGTTTCCCTTAGTATACGGCAACATAATGGGGAACAGATAGAACAGTCCGGCCAACGATGCCAGGGGCAGAAATTGGTTACCGGGCAGCACTACGGAGATAACAAGATAAGTGGGAATCAGCAACAAGGTGCAAACCAAGGAGGTGGGGTGTCCGATAACGAGTGCGGGACTCATTCCGATGAAAACCCTCTTGCCATGAAATTTCTTCTCGACAATTTCCTTGGTCTTGTCCGATATAGGCATCAGTCCGTCGATAAACAATTTGGTGATGCGGGGAATCAGCTCCATCACGGCTCCCATTGTCACGCCGAGGAAAAGCACTCGCTTCACCTCCAGCTGTGCCACAAGACCTATCAACGAACCGACGATCACACCCAACACGAGAGGCTCACCCAGCACACCAAACTTTTTCTTAAGACCCTCGGCGTCGACATCAAGTTTGTTGAAACCTGGGATTTTTTCCAACACCCAGTCAATGCACAGTGTGAACGGAACAAAACTCTGGCAGAACGGCTGTGGAACCGATATTCCGTCCAGTCCCTCGTAGTAGCCCTGGAACTTGTCAGCTGTGAGATCGGCCATGACCAAGGTGATGATATAGCACACAATGGCTGCAAAGTAACCCCAGGCCAAACTTTGGTCGAAAACAAAATACACCACAGCACCTATAAAGGCAAAATGCCAGTAGTTCCAAAGGTCAATATTGACCGTTCGGGTAGTCTTGGTGATGAGCATCAGGAAGTTGATACCCAAACAAATGGGGATAATCAGTGCACCCACAGCTGTGTTGTATGCCACAGCGGCTGCTGCCGGCCACCCCATGTCAAACACGTTGAGCTGCAGATGGTATATCTGCGAGATCAATGTCAACGGATCTCCGAAGTTTGACGTGAGCAGTGCCGTCACAATACCCAAGCCTACAAATCCAACACCGACGTAAAGCCCTGATCGCAAAGCTTTTCCGAATTTCATGCCTATACACAGCCCGATAACGGTGAAGATAATAGGCATCATCACACTTGCTCCCAAGCTGATGATATAACTGAAAATATTTTCCATATTGATTATTAATAGATTGCCATTAAAACAATTCAGCGCAAATTTACTAAATAATATTGTAAATGTGCGCCAAATATGTAATAATTTTCTTATTTTGACAATAGACAGAGTCTATTACCATGTGCATATCTAACTAATTAGTTCATAAAGACTCCTTAGATTCAAAAAAGGGAAGGCCTTTTTCCATGATGTCATAACTTATTCGAGTTATTTATTTCGGGGAGTTGGCTTTTATGATAGGTGAATGTGTCGATGTCTACATATCCGCCCGCCTTCTGCGTAGCATAGCAGAACAGTGCCACCCGGGTACCCATGAAGAAACGGCGATAGTCAAATCGCATCTTGAAGTCGCGACCTATCTTATGCCATGTGCGGTTGTCGAGCGAATAGTAGAATGAGGCGATGTCTCGGCCGGGTCGGAAGTCGGCATCTATTCGCAGATACACATACCGCGGCTTCACCTTCACCTGCTCAACTACAGTTTCCTTGACATTAGTAATAGCTTTCTCGCGGTCGGAAAGAGAGACAGAAGCTTCTGACATTTCAAGTGTGAATGACTTTCCCATGCGTGAGAGTGTGAGCAGTCCCGAATCACCATTAAAGGCTGCCAGACCAGCCTTGTCGCCATCGTTCAGATGAGAGATATCCAGAGCTACAATAGCCGTGCAGCTAGGTCCTTCCATACGTTGCGAGATCGTGTTAGGAGCTGCAAAAATGCTGTTAACCACACGTCCCGTCTTGAGCCGCAGGAATCCAGGGCGCTCGGAAAGCGACCATAAACTATCGATGGGGTTATGATTCCACTGCCATACAGACTTTAAGTGGTCCGAACTGAAGTTGTCACTCTGCACAATATGCAGTTCCTCACTACCCATAACAGGCTTGTCCATGATTGTTGGAACATGACCCGAACGGTCGCCAAGAATGGGCCAGCCATCTTGCCACGTGCAAGGCATCAGCGTGAGTACGCGCCCTACTCCACCTCTGTCTTGGAATATCACACCATACCAACGCCCATCGGGCGCATCGACAATAGTGCCTTGTCCCACATAGGAAAAGCCTCCAAATTCAGTTTCCAAAATAGTTTTCTTCTCGTATGCGCCTTCTATTTTTTCAGCACGGTAGCACACCTGGCGACGGGGCTTGCCCTGTGGCCATGAAACCATGAGCAGATAATACTTACCGTTGTGTTTCACCATACGACTACCCTCGAGTAGTCCCGTCTCATCAGGCTCCCGCTGGAACAACTGACGGTCGCTGCCCTCGACGACTCCACTGAAATCAGACTTGAGCTCACACATCTGACCTGTGCCATAAATGACATATACACGGTCGTCATCATCGAAGAATAGTGAGGCATCGTGGAAATGACGAAGACGCGAGACGAGCGTCCAATGACCTGTGGGGTCGGCCGTGGAGTAGATATAGGTATTGCCACCAGGATTATCGTTAGGAGCAAAAAGCACATAGAAACGGCCTTTGTGGTATTTCAATGATGTTGCCCACTGACCACGTCCGTAGACGGTTCCGCCCTGCATATTGTACTTTGGAGAATCTGTAAGCCGGTCGAAGACATAGCTCACCGTCTCCCAGTTGACCAAGTCGCGCGAACGCATGATGGGCGCTCCTGGCATGAGATGCATGGTGGTGGTGACCATATAGAAATAGTCTCCCACCCTGATGACATCAGGATCGGGCAGGTCGGCCCATGCCATCGGGTTAGTAAATTGGCGTTCATGCTGGTGAGCAGCACTCTCGGCAGCCGATGCTGTCAATGAAAAAGACAACAAACTCAGCCACAGAAGAAATAAGTTAATGAGTCGTTTCATATTTATGTTTAGAATTAAATGAGCTTAGTATAGTTACACCACATGTTACGACGACCAGAACCTAGCTCTTCTCAGAAGTTTATGAGTTGTAGATTGAAAATACCAGGTAGATATACCTGGGTACCCGCGATTGAGATTCAATAACCATAATAGGTCTTGAATGGCGATCAAGCTCCGAGTTTTAAACATATCCACTCTATTCAGCTCATCATCAAAAGGCTGTCGACATATCCACAAGCTGCATCGACTATTATCATTGCAAAATTAAAAAATTAAAATAAGACATTTATTGGAAAATGTAACATATATTGTTGCAAACGTACCATTACAGCCATAAATCTTGTTTTACATTTGCGAGTGAACTTTTTTATGGTTCATCCGACATTTCGAGTGATACGACAGTCATGTAGTGCATATTCTTCACTCTTAACTCTTCATTCATAATTTGCAGCGCGTTAGCCTAATTATACATTGTCAATTATCAATTGTCCATTATTTTCCTCGTTTCCGGCCATTTCCTTTCGTTGCATCTGGACAAAAATGCGCCATGTTTTTGCGGATAAAACCAATCCCGAAGAGTATCAAAAACACAAGACCGATGCGGTTACAGCCTTATGGCACCGCGACTTGAGCTTATCGATTGCGCAACCGCACCTTTGTCGCATCGTGATTAGAGTTTAACCGCAGTGGCATTTGATATCTAATCGTAGACGACAAAAATCGCATAGTAAAACTATATTTATTAAAACTCTGATTATTAGCCCATTACGAATTATCTCAAATTTCTCGAATTTCAAATCGATAGATTCTTATTTTTAAATTCGCGAAATATAGAGATATGTTTGTCAGAAAAAATATCAGTATCTGTTGTCTCAGGATTCCTCTTAGACATCTGTTGATGAGAACAAAACTGCATGGATGAACGATGATCCATCTTAGTTGATGTGATAGGACACAGAAGGCATCCTCGTCAGGAATAATCTTGCTACTCGTGTTCAACTCCAAATGTCGGATGATCCTTTTTTATGTGAAAGCCAAGGCATATATCCAACAGGAGGGTGTACCAAAATATTGGCACACCCTCCTGTTGTCGTCTATAAAACGTATGCGGAAATTATTTTCCGTGGTGCTCGTCTGACACGGTCAACTTCTTGCGGCCACGGGCGCGACGGGCATTCAACACGCGACGGCCGTTCTTTGTTGCCATTCTCTCGCGGAAACCGTGCTTGTTCACGCGACGACGATTGTGAGGCTGAAATGTTCTTTTCATCTTTCTATTCTTATTTTAACTTGTTATTTCTGATTTAAAGGGCACAACAATACCCGTTTGGGCTGCAAAATTACTCATAAATTTCGAAATAACAAAGAATTAAGTGCCTTTTCAACGCCTTTTCTGCGTTTTTTTATAAAATTATAGTAACTTTGCATGTCTCAAGCCATTGCTTCACGCAGGCAACATATTGCACAATAACAAATTTAAATAATAACATCAAATGATTAATTCTCAGGAAATTAAAATCGGAACATGTATCCGTATGGATGGTGGCATTTGGAAGTGCATTGACTTTCAACACCGCAAGCCCGGAAAAGGCAACACAGTTATGAACACCAAACTCAAGAATGTGGCTGACGGCCGTGTGCTGGAGCGCACATTCCTCGTTGGGCTGAAACTCGATGATGTACGCGTGGAGCATCGCCCCTACCAGTATCTCTACGAGGACAGCACCGGTTGTATCTTTATGAACCAGGAGACTTTCGAGCAGATTCCAATCTCCAAGGACATGATTACCGGCGCTGATTTTATGAAAGAGGGCGACGTGGTGGATGTGCAGACCGACACATCGGACGGCACCATCCTCTCTGCCGAGATGCCCATCAAGACCAACTTGGTTATTACACACAGCGAACCGGGTGTGAAGGGAAACACGGCCACCAACGCCACCAAGCCGGCTACACTGGAGACTGGTGCGGAAGTGCGCGTACCTCTCTTCATCAATGAGGGTGAGACCATCACCGTAGACACCCGCGACGGAAGCTACGTGGGACGCGTAACAGCAAAATAATGAAAGAGCGGAAAACCAAAAGATAATAGGGGGTGAAAAAATAATAACCAATCGGGCGAAAGCTGCGCGTTATTACTTTTTCACCCCTTTTATCTTTTTTCTTCCCCTTTGCTTTTTCATTTCACACCTTATTTATCTTTTTACCCTTTACCTTTATGAAATACTCCATCATTGTTCCCGTTTTCAACCGTCCCGACGAGGTGGACGAGCTGTTGGCCAGCTTGACACGCCAGACCGTGCGCGATTTCGAGGTGATTGTCGTCGAGGATGGATCGCAAACGCCCTGCCAGGATATTTGTGAGAAATACAAAGACCAGTTGGATATCAAGTATTTCATGAAAGCCAATAGCGGCCCCGGGCAGAGTCGCAACTACGGTGTGGAACGCGCGAAGGGAGAATATATGCTTATATTAGATTCCGACGTGGTGTTGCCCGAGGGTTATCTGCAGGCCATCGACGACGAATTGCTGCGTGAACCATGCGATGCCTTTGGCGGACCCGACTGCGCACACCACTCGTTTACCGATACGCAAAAGGCCATCTCCTATTCCATGACGAGCTTCTTCACCACGGGAGGTATCCGCGGAGGGAAGAAGAAGCTCGACAAGTTCTATCCTCGGTCGTTCAACATGGGCATTCGCCGCGAGGTCTACCGGAGGCTCGGGGGATTCTCCAAGATGCGCTTTGGCGAAGACATTGACTTCTCTATCCGCATCTTCAAGGCCGGCTGCAAGTGTCGCCTCTTTCCCGGTGCATGGGTATATCACAAGCGCCGAACCGATTTCCGCAAGTTCTGGCGACAAGTTTATAACAGCGGCATTGCGCGCATCAACCTCTACATGAAGTATCCCAAGAGCCTGAAGCTGGTGCATGTACTGCCGATGGTATTCACCGTTGGCGTGATAGGTCTCGTGCTCGTTGTATGCCTGGGTATCCTCAACTACTTTTGGGGCACCAGCCACATGCAGCAGTCGTTCGGCTGTGCAGCCATGGTTTATGGGTCACTACCCATCCTCCTCTATGCCCTCGTAGTCTTGATCCACTCGTCAATACTGAACAAGAGCCTGAAAATCGGGATTCTGTCCATCCGTGCCGCCTTCACCCAACTCATGGGTTATGGTTGTGGATTTATGGAGGCAATATGGAAACGAATGGTACTCCAGAAAAGCGAGTTCTCGGCTTACGAGAAAAACTTCTACAAGTAGGCCGCCTTGCCTCTCTCATCCTATCCTACCCATTCCGCCGACAAACTTTCACACGCCCCCGAAACCTTTTTCACTCATGAGCAACATTACCATTAACCATTGGGCCGAAGAAGACCGGCCACGCGAAAAACTGGAGCGCCTCGGAGCCTCGGCACTTAGCGATGCTGAGCTTCTGGCTATCCTCATTGGGTCAGGGTCGGCCAGAGAGAGTGCCGTGGATCTCATGCGCCGCATTCTTAAAGACTGCCACAACAACCTCAACTCTTTAGGAAAAATGTCGATTAGCGAACTGCAGCGCTATCACGGCATGGGACCGGCCAAGGCCATTACCATCCTGGCCGCCTGCGAACTGGGCAAGCGCCGACGGGAGTCTGACCGTGAACAGCGCGAAGACCTCGGCTCCGCCACAGCCATCTACAACTATATGCACCCCAAACTGCAAGACCTCGATGTGGAGGAGTTTCATGTTCTGCTGATGAATCAGGCCTTCAAGCTCATCAAAGCCATCCCCATCAGCCATGGTGGCATGACCGAAACCGCCGTGGACATCCGCGTGATCATGAAGCATGCCTTGCTCAACAACACCACCGTCATGGCCGTATGCCACAACCACCCCAGCGGAAACACCTGCCCCAGCATGCACGACGACCGGCTGACACAGCAAATCAAGAGAGCATGTGAAACCATGCGCATTTGTTTTCTTGATCACGTCATCATCACCGACGGCCAATACTACAGCTATCACGAGGAAGGAAAACTATAACTCCACCAGCCTGTCATGCATGTATTTGACCTTGCTTTTACGAGCCGTCTTCTATAACATCACCGATTTCTTACAATAGATTCGTCGGATTTCTCAATTTTATTTCTTAAATTCGCAGCATAAACAAAACATTAGCAACATGACACAAGAAGAAAAAGCCAAGATTGAAGAGCGTATCGTGGACGTTATCAAAACCGTGTACGACCCCGAGATTCCCGTGAACATTTGGGATCTTGGCATGATATATAAGGTGGACCTCCAAGACGATGGCACACTGGATCTGGACATGACCTTCACCTCTCCTTCTTGTCCCGCAGCCGACTTCATTCTCGAAGACGTGCGTACCAAGGTGGAAAGTGTCGAGGGTGTGACGTCTGCCAATGTGAACCTCGTGTTCGACCCCGCATGGGATCAAAGCATGATGAGCGAGGAAGCACGGGTGGAACTGGGATTTGAATAAATCATCAAGAATTGGCAACTCATCATGAAAAAAATATATTTCTTATCTGATGCGCATTTGGGCTCGCTGGCTTTCAAGCATAAAAGAACGCAGGAAAGACGCTTGGTGCGATTTCTGGACAGCATCAAGAACAAGGCTGATGCTATCTATCTGCTGGGCGACATGTTTGATTTCTGGAACGAATACAAGTATGTGGTGCCCAAAGGATACACCCGATTCCTGGGCAAACTGTCCGAAATAACCGACATGGGTGTAGAGGTTCATTTCTTCACCGGCAACCATGACCTGTGGACCTACGGCTATTTAGAGCAGGAGTGTGGACTGATTGTGCATAGAAAGCCGCTCACCACCGAGCTTTATGGTAAGGAATTTTACATTGCACACGGCGACGGCCTGGGCGACCCCGACAACAATTTCAAACTCTTGCGAAAGATGTTCCATAACCCTGTCTGCCAGAAGTTGCTCAACTTTCTGCATCCCTGGTGGGGCATGCAGCTCGGCCTGAACTGGGCCAAGCACAGCAGGATGAAACGCGCCGACGGCAAGGAACTTCCCTTTCAGGGCGAAGACAAGGAGTTCCTCGTTCGCTGGACCAAAGAGTACATGAAGACTCACCCCAATATCGACTATTTCCTCTATGGGCATCGGCATATTGAACTCGACCTTACATTGGAAAACAAGGCACGTGTGCTCATCCTCGGCGACTGGATATGGCAGTTCACATATGCCGTGTTCGATGGCGAGCATATCTTCCTTGAGCAATATATAGAGGGCGAGAGCCAACCCTGATCGATGGGTATCATATAGGAGTAGCATGAAAAACAGCACCCGGACAAGATGTCCGGGTGCTGTTTTTCATACCACTTCCTGTTTACCGGTCAATGCGCCCACCGGTTCTGCTCATGTTGGCAAGCACTTCGTCTTCAGTAACAAGGTTTTGATCTCCGGGAATGGTATTTTTCAGAGCCGATGCTGAAACTGAAAACTCCAAGCATTGCTGGTCGTCGTCAGGCCATTTGTGGCGGGCATGCATAAATGCAGCCACCCAGGCATCGCCCACGCCCATCTGATCCACCACAGGATTGATATTCCAAATGCGCGACGTATAAATCTTACCCTCAGCCCAAAGCACTGCAGCATTGATATGATGCTGGAAAGAAAGCTGGTTGCGATGAGCCACAAGCATACGCCTGCAATTGGGAAACATCTTATGAATCTTGTCGAAATAGCGCTGGTAAGCATCTCTGTCAAACTCGTATGAAGCATCGACAGCCATAAAGGGGATGGGCTTCAAGCCGCTGGCCACATACCATTCGTTCTGGTCGCCAAACACAAATTCACTGTATTTCATCAGTTCACGCGTAGCTTGGCGGGCGTCTGCACCGGGATATTTCCACAGCGACCCTCGGTAATTAATGTCGCATGTGAGTTCTATCCCACGCTCATGGGCCAACTCCACGGCCTCCATCGTGGTGCAAAGTGCGTCACGGCTGGTGGCACATGTGATGCCCGAACAATGGAACAGAGTGGCGTCGCTGAATACAGCATCCCAGTCTATGTCGCCATGAGCCATGGTGTTGAATGAGGAATTGTCGCGATCGTAAACCACTTTGGTGCTGCGAAACGATGCCGATGGCTCGAAATAGTAGGTTCCCAAGCGCGCGCCCCTCCTGACAGCATGCGACACGTCGAGCCCCAAACTGCGCAGATGGTTGAGCGCAGCGTCGCCGATGGGGTTGTCGGGCACACTCGTCACATACTCCACCCTATCGCCCAGCTGTGCCAGACTCACTGCTACGTTAGCCTCTGAGCCTCCATAGTTGGCAGCAAACCCACCGGCCTGAAACAGCCTCTGGCTGTCAGTCTTCGACAGCCGGAGCAATAGTTCACCAAAGGTTACAATCTTCATGATTTCTCCACCAAGTCGCGCGTATCCCGAGCGATGACGATCTCCTCGTCGGTGGGCACCAGCACCACCTTCACCTTGGAGTCATCGGCAGAGATAATCTTTTCCACGCCACGGCAGTTGTTGCGCTCCGCATCCATCTTGATGCCAAGAAATTCAAGACCCTCGACAGCCGTCATGCGCAAACCAATCTGGTTTTCACCCACACCGGCCGTCCACACGATGGCATCCACACCACCCATGGCCGCAGCATAGGCACCGATGTATTTCTTGATACGGTAGCTGTACATCTTCATACCGAGAACAGCCCGCTCGTTGCCAGCCTTCTCAGCAGCCTCAATCTCGCGCATATCACTGGATATACCCGTAATTCCGAGCATACCGCTCTCCTTGTTCAGGAAGTCGGCCATCTCCTGCGGTTTCTTGTCAAGTTTCTCCATGAGATATGTCACGGCACTGGCATCAATATCGCCCGAACGGCTACCCATCATCAGGCCGGCCAGCGGGGTGAGTCCCATGGAGGTGTCGACCACCTTACCATTCTTGATGGCTGCAACACTGGCACCGTTTCCGATGTGACAGGTGATAATTTTCATGTCGTTGATATCCTTGCCCAGAATCTCGGCCACGCGCTGGGAAACGTAACGATGACTCGTTCCATGGAAGCCGTAACGGCGCACATGATATTTCTGGTACAGCTCATAGGGGATGGCATACAAATAGGCATAATCGGGCATCGTGCTATGGAATGCATTGTCGAACACCACCACCTGAGGCACAGTTGGCATCAGTTCATCTACCGCGCGAAGCCCACGCAGGTGTCCGGCATTGTGTACAGGAGCCAGATCGATCAGGCTCTCAATGCCTTTTTCCACTTCCGGTGTAACGAGGCAACTCTTTTCGAACAGGTCACCACCTTGCACAATGCGATGCCCCACAGCATCGATCTCGTCGACACTCTTCAGCGCGCCGATCTCCGGATCGAGCAACACCTTGAACACCAAGGCAACCCCCTCTTTGTGAGTAGGTAGGTCTGCCATAATTTGCTTTTTCTCACCGTTACCAAGAGTCACCTTGATAAAGGCTTCGTCGAGCCCAATACGCTCCACGCCGCCCTGAGCAAGCACGCTCTCGTCGGCCATGTCGTACAACTTATATTTTATAGAACTGCTTCCGCAGTTAAGTACTAATATTTTCATTTTAAATTAAAAGTTAAGAGATGAAAGTTAAGAGTGAA